>TARA_R110000737_G_scaffold352064_1_pt1 | contig 94801 bp, 87 predicted proteins | sample TARA_R110000737 | Tara Oceans TARA_R110000737 (sample SAMEA4398027) | marine metagenome | biome: Polar Biome; feature: [SRF] surface water layer (ENVO:00010504); material: water (ENVO:00002006), including particulate matter (ENVO:01000060) such as... | depth 5 m | reverse complement strand
ATACTTTGGACAAAGAAAATGGTCACCAAGTTCATAAAGTTGGATTGAACCTTTCAAATGGTGAAAACCCTCAACTTCTAGTTCCAGCAAATACTATTTTTGGAAGTTCCTTAGATGAGGAAAATGCATTTTCGCTCGTATCCTGCACAGTAGCTCCAGGATTTGATTTTGCCGATTTCGAATTGTTTACCACACAAGATTTGCTTAGTCAATTTCCAGATTATGAGGAGATTGTGCGGAAAATGAGTTAGCTAATATTTTGAAACTCATTTACTATATAAACAATAAAGGAACCAGTGAATATAGTTCCAATTCCGAACCAAGTCCATCGTTTAACTTGTTTGTTTCGATAGTATACATCAACTTTTCTAATGTTGCTATCAGATATTTCGAGAATTCCGTTTTTTAGGTTGAGTGAATCAACGTAAATGTGTGTTTGGTAAACAAAATTCTTATCTGCGCGCTTATTCTGCAGTTTTCCTTTCGGATGTTCCTTCATATAATTGTATACCGAGACTCTTTTTTTTATGGATTCGTCACTTTTATTCAAAGGCGAAAACTCACCAATAAGAATAGCGTTTTCGACACAATCGGATTTCCATTTTTTGTATTCTTTTTTGATTTGGCCCATGTATTCAGGACCAAATCGAGCGTTTTTTAAACTGAACAAGCTGTCACCAAAATGGACAACATAGTAATTTTCTCTTTTCCTATCAGAATAAGACTTGCTTTCCCCATAGTTCTTTATTGTGTTTACCACGTTTCTATTGGTATCCGTTAAAATTCTATGTTGGTAATGTCCGCATGAAAACAGAAAGAATATTGATAAACCAGTAACGACAAAAGCGGCGCCTTTCGTAAAATGTTTTTTTAAAATTGATTTCATTTTAATTGAGTTTTGAAACTGAATTTAGAATTACTAAACTTTTTTGGTATAACTGCTAAAGTCAGAAAAGATAGGGTTGTTAAACTTCCTAGAACCATAGTGTTTACAGCAGTTTGTGATTTGCTTCCGTATGGATTTTGCTCTAGTGAATTTTTGCCAACTATGGTTGCCGCAATGCCCAGAGATACGCCAACTACAGATAGAAAAGCTTTTTCAGCATAATATTTTTTTATGAAAATAATCTTGTTCAATGGTATTTGAACATTTTTCAATTGTATACTTTGAGAATCTACTTTTGTAAGCTTCCCTCTTAGGGATGAGTATCTTCCAGTACTTGAAATGTATTTGATTTTCATTTGACTACCTTTTCTAAATAAGAAAGTTTTACCATTTGAAAATTTGGTAATTATAAAAGTTGAATCACCTGATAGTAAAATTGTTTCATCATTCGAATTCAACGAAGGTATATTTCCAGTCAATGAAAATGACGCTAGAGCGAATAAAAATGTGAACGAAAATAGTAAAGCGTACCGCATATTATTTGTTTTATGTAAACCTAATCTTAATAAATTAAGAAAGACAATCGAATTGCACAGAAGCGTATTTCAATATTGCGCTTTGCGCATATTTTAATAATTCATTCTATAAAAAAATAGCTAGATGTAACGATTCAACCGTCATACGTTAGTATAATGAAAGTACAATTTCATTCATTAATTCTCATACCAATGAAAAAACACTACTTCTTTCTCATACTTCTAAATTTCTTTTTTGCCGAATTTGCTATTGCTCAAGATTGCGAATCTAAGGTGGTTATGATACTCAATAACATCTCAACTGGCGGCTATTTCTCAGGTCAAAAGGTTCAGCTTATCAGCTTTTCCACAAATAAAGTTTTTACGGAAACGAGCAATGCAAAAGGAGAAGTTACATTCCAACTTCCTTGTGATGAACGCTTTGATGTGAAGATTTCAAACTACGCTGCGAAAGACGAAATCAAATCTCCCGTGAGGGCAAATAGTATGTCTAGAAGAACGTATTCCTACGAAGCTGATATGGCTGAGAAACGCTTGGCAGCGGCAATGAATGCTGGTCAAAAATCAATTGTTGACAAAGCGATAGGCAAGTTGCCCGATACAACTTTTGTCAATGGTTCTGCAATGCGGCCGCCTAGCGATTTAGACAATTATTCTAAACTGGATATCACTTTAATCGATTTGAAAAGTCAGCCTCTAAGCGATGAACAGATTATTTTTACCGGAAGAAATAGGAATAAATCGTTCAAAGCGGTTACGAGCCCAAGTGGTCATGTGCTTGTTTATCTTCCAAAAGGAGATATTTATAACATCAATTTTCAATACCATAAGAACTATCGGATAGAAGAACTTGAATATTCCATTGGCACAACAGTAGTTCGCATAGATATTCAATACATGGGAACAAAAGAGTATTTGCGAAGAAGGAAAGCGGAAGAGGAGCGTATGGCACAAGAAAAAAAACGTGCTGCTGCAGCTATTGCCAGAGGAAGTCGCGAGTATGAAGAAGACAGGGTTCTAGAAACAGTTATGGATAGAAACAACTGGACAAATAAATTGCTCATAAGTGATGTTTCATCTGAAATGCTCGACTATGCAAAGAAATTAGCCAATTGGTATATTAAAAACCGTAAACCAGGAGAAACAACTCAGTTTGTTCTATACAATAATCAGCAAAGACATGGCAGCACAAAGCCTGGGAATGCCTTTCATTTGGAGAATCCTGACTTTGACGAACTGAACAAATTAATAGATTATGTATACGCCAATAAAGGTTTGGAGGGTGCAAAGCATGATTTGAAAGGATTAATTGTAGGTGATGGCATTGCGAAGAACTACAAGGATGTTATACTTTATGTCGACAAAGATGCAGCGTTACATGATTACGAGTATTTCAAGCAGTTGAAAGCGCCAGTCCATGTAGTTCTTTGTGTCGACCCGAGACGACCGAATGCTCAACATCTAACGATTGCCTGGAAAACGAAAGGTAGCGTTCATACCTTATCTGGAGATTTCACAAACATCGGCAAGCTAGTTGAAGGAGATACTTTCGAAATTGAGGGCTACAAATACAAGATTATGGGCGGGGAATTTGTGCTGATTTCTTAAACAAAAATTAGATCAATTCTATTTTATCTATCATCAACTCGAATTTTTCTTCTTTCTTGTTGGCTATCAAAAAAGTTATTTCTTCAAAAGAATCACTTGAGAAGTTCGGTTGATTTATTTTTCTTCCGCGGAATGATGGATACATATCCTTTAAAGCAATTTCAACTTCTTCCCATTCACCACTTGTTGAAAAAGTAGTAATGAAGGAATAGGAATCTTTTGAATTCAATCTAATTCTGAATTGATAAGATTTACCGTCGCCACGAATTTTAATTCTAACTTTTGTGTATCCTTTCACACTGATTTCACCACATTCATAGCGCACGGAAGAGAATCCACCATAGTTTTTCAGCGAAACATCACCTGAAAAAGCGCCATGACCATCACTGTTCAGTTTAAATGAGCCTGAAGATTGTCCACCCATGACTACATCATCAACTACAGACCATTTTTTGAGATCCGTGTTTTTGTTGAATTCGATAATTAACTTCGGAGAAATAGAGGAAAATAAAATGGACATTAATAGTGCGAGTTTCATGATAAAATATTTGTTTCATACAAACAAGTATCAATCAACTTATGTTCACGACTTCTTAAGATGCTCCAGTATTTTGCTAGTCTTTTGTCGTAAAGTGTTCATAAAACCAATGTGCGTTTTAGCAATTCCAGTTCGTTTTGAAACATGGTTGATAAATTTCATTTCACGTTCAGGGTCTTTCAATAAATCAGTAGAAAGAACTATAAAACGAGTGGTTACGCTTTCGCCAACAAAGACTAAATCGCTGATTTTCTGAGCGTAACCCTGATCCACGTGAAGAGTATTATTGTTTTGAAGGACCATTTCAAGTCGCTTGAGTTCTTGATAATACTCTATTATTTCGTTACGAAGGCCATTGTCTTTCAAAAGACCTAAATTTCCAGTCGAAACCAAATCTTCGAATGTAGGATCTGTTCGGACAAAGGTCTTCCGCTCAGTCAGAGTCATTAGCATAGCACACATAAGGCTATCGAACACTATCGAATCGGATCCCAAATAGTCATTCAGAATAGTATTTCCCGTTTTGCTATATTTTCTTTCATATTGTAATTGTATGTCAATAGATTTCAGTTGATTCTCGAGATCCCGTTCTAGATTTTCCAGGTATCTAGCTTCCTTTTTAGACTCTTTTCTTACTTCGTTCCAATTATTAATTTGCAAAGCAATGAGAATACCAATCACAACAAGTATAATCTCACCTATAGCGTAAACAAGGTAAGCGGAAAACTTATTCTGTTTCAATAGTCGTTGTCTTATGTTTCGGAAGATTTTTATCATAGCATGTTTTGTGACAACTCGAGGTATTATTTTTTAGACTTTCCTTTTCTCCAAAAATACCATGTCAGACTTAAGAAAAGTATAGTCATTACAATTCCCATAGTTGGTAAAGACGAGCGTTTTGACGCTACATCATAAGCATTAGAAGTCATAATTCTATATGATTCGGATATTGCCCCGAAAGACATTATTCCAAATAGTACAGCTAAAACTTTATAAACGGATTTGTTCATTTTTTTGTGATTTTGTGACTGGCTTTGATAAATTAAAGCAGCACCAATTTACCCTAAATTACCAATAAATAGTAAACTATAAACCACTGCAAAAAAGACAAACAACAAATTCATTCCATAACTGCCAATTTTAAAGATGGGTTTTTGAGGAATTTGATACATAGGATAATACGCAAATTGAGTCGCAACTTTTCCTATCCAGTATGCACCAATTAAACCAGTTAAAGCAATTGCCAAATTAGAATGATTCTTCAAGTCTGACGGAATAAGAACGGCGATTAACCCAAATGAAAAATTTAACCCCTGAATATAACGACCGTAGGTTTTGGCGATTTCTTGGTTCAAAGGCTTCAACTTTTTCACATCATTGTACCAATCAAATACTTTGTGGCGAATGAAAGGGTAGATGAGCGCTGTGAATATTTGCCCTATTCCGCCAGCGATGATTATGTAGTTTGGGATGTTTAGTTTCATGTTTAAAAGTTGATTACGGTTTCAAAAGGGCCCAGCCGGACAACAAATATCACGCTTTTATTGATCATGGAATTCTATCAACAATGCGTTTTAGATATATGTCGTTAACAATTATCCAAGTTACTTCATACTTGTTCGTATCTGTCCCGCCTTGCATATAAATATAAAGTCGTTTTTTGTCCTTTGAATAAAACGCTTTATAGTTTGGTGAAAAGAATTTGTCTTGTTTACCACCGCCGCTATAATTGCATGAGTGGGATTGGGATATTCCTTTATATGCGTCTTTTGGAAACTTAACCCAGAGGTGTGAGTGTGTCACGAGAAAAATTGAATCAAGCGACTTGCTTGGAGTAAAATAGATATGAATAAAAGTACTAACTGAACTAGTAGCGGTGCTCCAACTTAAATCAACTACTGAATCTATACAGTGAGTGATAGATATTTCTGTCAAGGTTGTTTTTAGTAGGGAATCCGTGTTTTTTAATGAAGCACCCGTTGTCGTGAATAATGAAATTTCCCTTTTTAGTAAGCTATCTGTTAGGGTTGTTAAACTTTCGGCATCGGTCGTTTCTGTCTGACCATGAACTGCAAGCGAGGTCAACAAGAAGGACGTAGTCAATGTGAAAAGCAGTCGTGTCATTTGTTTTTTTAAGTGCTAGCTAACAAGCGGCTATCCGCCACTCAACCGTCGATTTAAACGTTTAATTCGACGGTTAGATTATTTCTTATTTAAAACCCCTTTCACTCAAAAGCCCCACCCAAAGCGAAATCTTAAACTCATCCATCCTCGGGTAAATCGCTCTTACAACACCATCCACAGCAGCTATATTCAAATAATCGCCAAAGAATACAGATTCGTCAGAGAGAAAAGGTTTTTCCGTAATTCTAACTTCAGTAAATGTTTGTCCGCCATCTTTGGAACAAGCTGCGTAAACATCGGTTTCGTTTCCTTTGGAGTTTCTTCTGTCGTAATAAACTAAATATAAATAGCCTGTGCTTTGGTCAACAGTCATCCAGGTGAAAAACTGTTGTGCTTTGCCTTTGTCTTGGTTTACGCGAATAGGAGCAGACCAGGTTTGACCTTCGTCAGTAGATTTGGCTAACCAAACATCGGTATCATCTTCGCCATTTTTCTGGTCGCACCAGTTTAGGTAAAGCGTTCCTCGGTTCGGGCCTTGTGATAAATCACTTTGTAAAATAGGTAAACCATTTGCACGCATTATGGCTGGAATTTCCAAGGTCCAACCACCAAACAGGGGACCAATGACGATTTCTTCCTTCATCCACGTTTCTCCTTTGTCCAAAGATTTTTGCCAAACTAAACCTAGTGGTCCCGCCCAAGCAACAAAGATTTCACCATTTTTTCCAACAGCTGGAACGGCACCTTCAACCGTATTGTCATCGTCCAAACAATCGCCGCCATGTTTTGAAATGCGAATAGGAGTAGACCATGACACGCCTTGATCCAATGATTTTGAAAAAACGATAATTGAAGAATCTTTTGGATTGTCACTGTTGTAAGCATCGAATTGTGTCCAAGTCATGTAGAGCGCATTCGTCTCAGGGTCAACGCAAATCCAATGTTTGTCTTGAACTTTTGTGCCAACTGGAGCTGGTGCACTTCCTCCAGAAAACTCACCGTCGACTTTATCGCTGTATTGACAAACAATGCGGTCCAAATGATGGCCTTGCTTATACGATGCCAAATGGAAATAATAAGCTCTTCCTTCATTATCGAAAAGTAGAACTGGATCGCCATAAACGCCATATTTACTTTTCAAGGTTTTACTCGTCCAGGTTTTTCCTGCGTCTTGCGAATAGTAATAATCGTCCAAAACACTACCCGCAATTTGTATGTTGGTATTCTTTGGATGTATTGCTATACTTGGTTCTACTTGAGCAAATTGATATTTGCTTCCTTCAGGTTTTGCCAATTGAACGGAAACAATTTTAGATTGTCCACAGGATATCAGAACTGTGAATAGTGCTAATGAAGCGATAAGTTTAATCCCCATACTTTTTATCTTAACCAGTAGTCTCTTAAACTCTTTTTAGGTGAATTTTCGTCAACAGAGATTTTAAAGCGTGGATAACTGTATTCCATTAAACCAGCTTGTAGTTCCATTAACACGTTATCTCTCGAAATGAGAACAGGAACTGTGCTATTCTTTTCAATCGTTTCCAAAGCTGCGCTAAAACGATTAGAATTTACACGGAATCCATTTACAGCGATGATTTCATCGTTTACACTAAAACCAAATTCTTCAGCTGCAGATCCACGACGAATGGAGCGAATTAATAATTGCCCACCATTGTCCGAAAAACGAGCCCCAAACGAAGTTTCGGTTGCTGTTCCTTGAGCGACATCCACGCCAACTTTTGAGAAGTATTTGTCGTATTCTGGAATTTCGGTACCACGAATATATCTATCAAAGAAATCAGTCATGTCTGTCCCAATGAATGCTGACAAATCATCTTGGAATTCTTTTTCCGTGAATCCTCTATCTTGTTTCACGAAATACTTCTCGTAAATCAATTGCATAAAATCATCCAAGCATTTTTTACCCTCATATTTCGCAACAATCATAGCGTCGAATTGAGACGCCATCAATTGACCTCGAGAATAATATGTCATCGTTGTGTTCGAACTATTTTCATTCGGACGATATGCTTTTATCCAAGCATCAAAACTCGAATGCGCAAGTGGTTGAATCCGGGAACCTATTGATCCCTCAACATAATTCATCGTTCCGTTTAGCTTCGACAAATATTGGTCTTGCGTGTAATAACCAGCGCGCAACATTAGTAATTCATCATAATAAGATGTAAATCCTTCCATTACCCACAAAAGTGTCGTGTAGTTTTCAGCATCGTAGTTGAAAGGTCCTAATTCTATTGGTCGAATACGTTTTACATTCCACAAATGGAAATATTCGTGTGCCACTAGTGAAAGGAAACCAATGTAATCAGAACCTTGGTAGGTCCAACGGTTTACACTTAGACAAGTACTATTTACGTGTTCCAATCCACCTTGTCCGTCTTCCACATTGTGAATGATGAAGGTGTAGTTTTTATTAGGATTTTGTTTGAAAACGTCCGTAGCAGTTTCCACAATCTTTTTCATGTCCACTTTCAAAGAGGTAATATCATAGTTTCCTTGACCATAAATGCCAACCGTATGTTTTACACCTGCTGCAGTGAAATCAAAAATTTCTTGATTCCCAATTTCTAGAGGGCAATCTACTAATTGATCGTAGTTATCAAATGAAAAACTCGTTGCTCCATCTGTTGCTAGTTTTTCAGAAGAAAGGGGTAAAGCGGTTGTTATATGTTTAAAATCTTTGTACGGTTTAACAAGCAAAGTTCCTTTGTCTTTTTTGTGTTTATCAACGTACATAAAAATGCCGCTGCCGCTCACAAATCCATGCGTTAGGTCGAGGAAACTAGTTCTTACAGATAATTCAAAACTATAGACCTCGTAATTTACTTTTACTTTTTTCGCTTTTCCTTTTGAGATTCTCCATGTGTTTTTGGATGTTTTGGAAACCTTTAATTCTTTCCCATCACCATCGACGGCAATAACTTGGTCTACATTTTTTGAGAATTCACGAACCAAGTAACTTCCTGGAGACCAAACCGGCATTTTTATATCAAGCTCAGATTCTTTAAAATCGGACAATTCCATTTCAACTTGAAAATAGTGTGTTTGTGGTTTTTCCATTCGCAAGGTATAGTTGATTTTTTGAGCGAATCCCGTTGCTAAAAAAGCACAAAAAAGGAGAGAGAGAAGTGTTTTTACTGTCATTTTTTATTAATTTTCGATATTCCTTTGAATTTAGGAAGTCTTAAAGATATACAATTCTATGATGAAATTAATCGGTTGCCTTGCACTTATTGCTGTTTTGTTCGCTTGTAAAACAGATGAAAAAACCAATAATTCGCAAACGGAAGAGCTAACGACGCTTCAGAGTCAATTGGAACAAATGAAGTTAGACGGTGAATTGAAAGATTCCGTAATCAACGAATCTCTTTCGTTTTTCAATGAAATTCAGGACAATTTAGTTTCTATCGGAATTAAAGAGCAAAGTGTTCGGTTAAAAAGTGAAAATCCAGAATTGGCAAATGATGAAAAAGCTATGGTCTTGCAAGAAATTAAACACATCAATTATTTGCGTGAAGAAAATGCAAAGAAAGTTGCGCAAATGCAAGAATCAATGAAGTCGAGCGGTTTGAAAATTACCGAACTTGATAATATGATCTCACGCTTATTGGAAGATATAGCAGCTAAAGACGAGCAAATTGAAACCTTACGAGGTGAATTGGAGAGAAAGAATGAAGATTATGCTTTGTTGTTTGATGCTTACCAGCAGAAAGATTTCCAAGTAGAATCATTATCTGAAGAAATGAACACGGCTTACTTTGTTTATGGAACAGAAAAAGAATTAGAGAAAAATGGGGTTATAGATCTTAAAAATGGATTCATTGGAATTGGCAAAAAGGTTAATTTAAAGGACGATTTTAACGAAGAATATTTCACGCAAGTCGATATTCGAAGCAAAAAGGAAATTTTAATCTCTGGAAGTAAGATTCAAATCATCTCAACTCACAGGCCTAGTTCATATGATTTGAAACCGTCAGGCTCCAATACAAGGTTGGTTATCAAAGATATTCGTGAATTCTGGAAGGTAACGAAGTATTTGATTGTTGTGGTGAAGTAATTGTCGGATGACGGATTGCGGATGACGGATTCCGTCTCTTAAGGTGCTTTTCAAGAGTAGGTCAAAAAGTCTTAATCACTTAATGTTTAATAAGATTCAGATTGCAGATTTTAAGAGGATTTGTATAATTAAACGTATAAAGTCCTAAAATCCTGAATCTATAAGTCTTAATATCCTATTAAAGATGTTTAAACGAAAAACTCCGTTCATCATAGACTTTTTCGAAGAGGTGCGGATAATACTTTTTCATTTCGCTATTCATTAACTCTATAGGAACATCGGCGAAGTCGCCATAATAATGCAGATATTCCATAAATTGATCCTCACCCTTAAAAGCTTGAAAGAGGGAGTCATTTTCTCCATCAAAGTCTAATGGCACAACTCCCGTCATTTTGCACATGTACTTATCGAATGAAGGAGTACACGAAACCCATTTGCCATTGATGTATATGTCAACGTAGCCATGAAAGACAATCTCTTCTCGGCGCAAATAGGAGACTAAACGCTCTACACCAATGTGATTGGTGACAATTGCATAACCTAAGCGAGTAGGGAAGCCCAAACGACGCGAACAAGCCGCCATAACATTTGATTTTTCCACGCACCATGCTCTTCTTTTGGACAAAATATTACTTGCTTTCAATCCTTCGTGTCTTAAGTCCAAATGATAAGGGTCGTAAAGAAAATGGTCTCGTACCTTTTCATAGGTTTTCAAAAGTTGTTCCAATGGTGTTCCAACTCCTTCAATTCCATCCAAAAATGTTGTGAAAGCCTCATTTTTATAATCCAATAAGGCCGTTTCTTGCGTATAGGCTTTGGTTTTAATCATATTCATTAGATTATTAATTTCCTGTTCCGTTCTATCGACAGTAAAGTTAGCTTGCTTGTAAAATGATTCTCGAAGAGCAAGTTGTTTTGTGATGAATTCTGAAAGTTCCACCGGTGACTTTCCTGCAATTAAAGGTCGAACCTTTTTACTATTTTCTAAGCGGTTGACCAACTCCTTCACAGGACGCTCCAAATAGAGTGTAATTCCCATTTGGTTAAGTAGATTCATATTCTCATTAAAACAGGGCATTCCGCCTCCTGTAGCAAAAACGCCAGCCTTATTTGCCAACTGCAATTCCAAAAGATATTCTTTTTCGATAGTTCGAAATTGACTTTCTCCTTTTTCTTCAAAAAGTTGGGCTATCGTTTTTCCTTGCTGTTCTTCAATTTCAGCATCAGTATCATAAAAGGGAATGTCAAGCAATCGAGCCAGACGTTTGCCAGTTGAACTTTTACCACAACCCATATAACCGATGAGAAAAATACGCATAGAGAATTTTGTATTGGTAAAATTAATAGAAGTCGTCCGATGTGCAAGTATATCTAGTGATTCGTAAAAGTATTTTAATTTTTTTTTGATGGACGAAAACCTATGAATCAATCGTTTACAGACTATCTAAAAAATAAATATAAAAAAAAGTCAAATCAGTCTTGTCAGAAAAAATTATACCGCTATATTTGCACCCTCAAACGAAGAAACAAATACTTGTTATTTAGTTCATCTTTTGATAGGATTCCTTAGCTCAGCTGGTAGAGCAATACACTTTTAATGTATGGGTCCTGGGTTCGAACCCCAGAGGGATCACAAAAAAAGAAGTCGAGAGACTTCTTTTTTTTTTGCACTAAACTTTTTTGCTCGAACATAAGTTAGAATATTGTCCAGCCTTTCCACCGGAGCGAAGGGTAGGAGGAGGGGATCATAAGAAAAGGAAAGCATCAGCTTTCCTTTTTTTTATGTCAAATTTTCAGCAGAAATCCTCCGTAAAAAGTAAAAGTGAAAAAGTGTTAACTCGAGTTAAAAATGACCCGGACCATGCGTTTTACAGTATTTTTGCGCAAATTATAACTTACAAAACCCACTAAATGTTTAGAAATTTACTCAGAATAAAATTTTCTATTGCCACTTTAATGATGCTATTTGCTTTTTCAGCAAATTCTCAGTCATGCACTCCGACGCCGCTAGAATCGAACTTGTACAGTCCTTCAAAAATCATTACATGTGATTTTAATGGTGATAATTTGGAAGACATCGTATTTTTGGATTCTGCGAGTTACTATTTGTATTGGAAGAGAAATCTAGGTGGCGACCAATATTCTGCAGCTATACCCTTGGTTGGAGGTGCTGAGTTTAAGTTTTTGACGAGTGGTGACATGAATAATGATAATTTCGATGAACTGCTTTTTGCAACAAGCACAGATTTGTATTACGTTGCTTATTTGACCGCTACAACTATTGATTTTCAAAATTTATTTTCTCCGCCACCTTTTTATTATTTCTCAGCTTTGGAAATGGGTGATTTTAATAATGATGGAAGTTTTGGATTTGTAATGGCTTACCATCGTGCTTCTACTTTAAGATTGATTATCGATGTTGTCAATAATACAAATGGAAGTTTAGCCGTTCAAAATATTGAAGACATTTACTCAGGAGATATCTCGGACCTTGTTGTTGGCGATATTACTGGAAATAATAGACCTGACATTGCTACAACAGGTTATAGTATACTTTGGTATAGAAATGCGGGAAATGGTACTTTCGGACCGAATAGAATTATTGCTTCAGCTACCGGACAATTTGGAAGAATAGAGTTAATGGATTATGATAATGACAATAGAGCTGAATTAATCAATTTAAACAGCGGTGGTTCACTTAGAACTTATGAAATAGATATTACAAATGGTGGTTTGATTTATTCTCCAGTAACCATTATGAATGGCTTACCGACTACAAATCCAGTTTGGGAGAAAGTAACTCGAAACGGAATTGAACAAATTTTAATTAAAAAAGTGAATTCATTGGTTGCTTTGGAGAATATCGGCAATACTTTTAGTCAAAACGTCCTTTGCACAAACATGTCAGGATTGAATGGAATCACGTTATTGAAAAATGCAAACGGTTCAACGGATTTTTGTTACACGGACGTAACGGCTGGTAAGGTGAATCGATTGAAAATATCTTCTCTATCTGTTGAGAAGAACTCTATAGAAGGTCTGAATATATACCCAAATCCAAGTTCTGGTATTTTCGAGATTGACTCAGAAACGGATTTGAAGGATGTGAAAATCTTTAATGCACTTGGTCAGGTTTGTCAAATAGAAAAAATTGGAGCGAATACATATTCAATTCAAAACTTAGACAACGGTGTTTATCAATTGCGTGTTGAGGATAACAATGGAAGTATTTCTGTTCAATCCTTGGTAAAAACCTACTAACGAGATTTTAAGCATAAAAAAAGCCCTAGAATGAGGGCTTTTTTTATATCTATTATATTTATTTAATTCATTCGAAAAGCAATTGGTAAAGTAGCTATGGATTTTACCGGATTTCCATCCAAATCCATTGCTGGTTTCCAATTTGGCATAGCTTCAATTACCCGTATAGCTTCCATGTCAAGTGTTTTAGAAACGCCTCGAAGAATTTCAACTTCAATAATTTTTCCTTTTTCGTTTATAAGAAGTTGAGTGTATACCGTTCCAGAAGTTTCACTTTCCAAAGCTTCTTTAGGGTATTTAATGTTTTCAGCGACAAATTTCATCATACTTTCTTGTCCACCGATAAAGGTTGGTGGAGACTTCAATTCTGAATCCGGCTTCACCTCATTCTGAGCAAAAGACGAAAATCCAATCGCTACAAATAAAAGCATTAATCCTATTTTTTTCATATCTGTTATTTTATTAGTTAACTGAAATGTAAGGATATTTCATTATTAATCAAAAGGATAGTCATACCATTGATTGAACGGTTGACATTATAGATTGAATAGAAATAACTTCTTGATTATTGCTTTTGCATATGAACATCCATTTGCGGAAATGGAAAATTCAAACCTTCTTTGCCGAATTCTTTGTAAACACGTTCATTTAAATCGAAGAATACAGGCCAATAGTCTCCTACTTCCGTCCAAGCTCTTACTGTAATATTTACTGAAGAATCAGCTAATGCTCCTAATCCAATAAAGGGAGCAGGGTCTTCTAAAATGCGCTTGTCATCTTTAAAGAATTTGATTAATGTCGCTTTAGCAACGTCGTAATCATCGCCATAAGCGATCCCGAAAGTGAAATCTACACGACGTTTGTCGGCTTTTGTGAAGTTTACAATATTGCCATTTGCTAATGGTCCATTCGGTATAATAACAGTTTTATTATCAGTTGTCATTAAATAAGTGTTGAATATTTGAATTTCGTTAACAACGCCTAACTCACCTTGTGCCTGAATAAAATCGCCAACTTTGAAAGGCTTAAATATTAAGACCATTACGCCACCAGCAAAATTTGAAAGTGTCCCTGAAAATGCTAAACCAATTGCCAAACCAGCAGCTCCAAGAATTGCAATAAAAGAAGTCATCTCAATTCCTATTTGAGTCATTGCTGTAATTACAACTAAAACCTTAAGGATTGAACCGACTAAACTTGAAATAAAGCTGACCAATCCAGCGTCCAAATCACCTTTCTTCATACCTTTTCTGATTATTTTGGAAATGAATTTGGCTAACCAAAAACCAATGACGAGAATGGCAATTGCCACTAATAAGTTTACACTTTTATTAATGATTATTTTATAAAGTTCTTCTGATGAAATACCTAGAAATTTCTCAACCATACCTTTTGTTTTCTTAATTTTGAATCTGTTGCAAAGGTAAAACAACTTTATTCAATCCAAAAAATCTGTATGTTTTTTATTCTGTCGAAGGTATTGCTGTTTCTCACTTTCCCATTTACGTGGATAACGGTGACTCTAATCGCTTCAGTAGTTTGGTATAAAAAGAAAATTTCAAAAAAGTTAATGATAACTAGTTTGATTTTATTCCTGTTTTTCTCGAATACAGTTATTTTCTGTGAATTTGCAAGGCACTGGGAAGTTCAAGGCAAGAGCATCAACAATCTTCCTACTTATGATTGCGCTGTGGTATTAACTGGAATGGCTTATTATAATAACGATTTAGACCGGCTTAGTCTGGGGCGAAATGGTGATCGAATTTGGCAAGCCATTGATTTGTATCACAATGGAAAGGTCAAAAAGATTTTAATTACAGGCGATTCGGGTATGATTTCAAATCGAGGATTGCATGAAGCGGAACAATTAGGAAATGTACTAAAAGGTTGGAATATTCCTGAAAAGGATATAATTATTGAAAGTAAATCTCAGAATACACATGAGAATGCTGAATTCACGGCAAAATTGTTGAAGCAAACGTATCCGAAATTAAAAAAACTTCTTTTGGTAACTTCAGCAATTCATATGAAGCGCTCAATGGCTTGCTTTAAAAAACAGGATTTAAATTGCGCACCATTCTCTACTAACCATTTTACTGGACCAACACGAGGTTATTATTTTGAACAATTTATATTGCCAAACTCTCAAATACTTTCACATTGGGAATCGCTAACCAAAGAGTGGATAGGGTATTTAAGTTATTGGATGGCTGGGTATCTTTAACCCTTGAAGTTGACTGTGACATAGGTTAAAGAGCAAAGGGTTAATGTATCATCAACAGAGGATTTATTTGTTTTAACCGATTTATTTAACGAAATTGGGTAAAGAAACGCTAAACCTCGAATTATGAAAATCGCTGGAATTTTTTGTTTCTCCTTATTTTTTGTGCTGAACGCATTCTCCCAAGGCGTTGTGGCAAGCGGAACCGAACCAGCATGGTTGTTGGATTGGGATGGCGATGTAACTTACACTTTGTATATAGGCGAAGAATCCTCAACGTATACTCTGATGGCAAATCCGGCGCCGGAAGGATCTTCTATTGAAATTGCCGAATCATGGACCTTGAAAGGGAATCGCGGAAAAACAGCTGTTTTGGTTGTAGAATATTTCGATCCTGAAAGCCCAGAAAGTTGTCCCTGTTTCCATGATTTTGGAGAAGGACTAAATGCTGGAAAGGCTTATTTGATAACTGAAAACCAAAAGTTTTATGTTGGTTGCGCTGAATACGTAGAGAATCCGTTGACACATAGATAATATTTCAAACTTCTACAAAACAACATTCACACGCGTTGGATTTAACCACTTGCTCCAATTTTTGTTGTAGCCGTGAACATCCTTTGTTGCTATTTTCATGTCGTTTTGAAGCGCTCCACCATTATTCGCCCAATTGAAAAGCCCACCGTAGAGGTTTTTTACGTTGGTAAATCCTTTTTTTGCAAGTTGTTCTGTCAATTTTCCGCTGCGGTATCCTACGGAACAATATACAACGATTGGGGTTGATTTGTCCAACTTGTCGATTTTCGTCCAATTAATATTGTCAAATCCAACCCACATGGCCTCCGGCAAGTGACTTGTTTGATATTCAGATTGCTCACGAGAATCAAGGAAAACCACATTTTTTTTAGAAGTTAATAATTTGTCCACTTCAGCTTTAGTAATTATCGGAGCCTTTTTACCGGCCATATTCTTTGCCATTTTGTCGAAACCATCTGGGTTCTGGGCTAAAAGTGTTAGTCCGATAAAGAAAGTCAGGAAGAGGGATAGAAATTTCATATTTATTATTTAGATGTCAGAAATCAGACTTTAGATTCTAGACGTTTTATTTTTATAGAGTTTTTTCAAATCCAATTGTCATTCTTTGAGACTCAGAAACTGTGCCAAGAATGTCTGAAATATCGATACCGAACAAATCATTGGCAAGTAAGAGTTGAGTTTCTAATTCAAAAGATGATGCCAAACTATAATCCACAAATCTATTAAAATCAGCATTCGTTCCTCTTCCCGAACCTTCTGTAATGTTTGAGGGAATTGAAATTGCGCAACGTCTAATTTGGCTAACCAACCCAAACCGTTTGTCTTCTGGAAAATTTTTAGAAATGTAATATGTTTTCATAGAAATATCCATGCCTAATTTCCAAATTTTAAGTTCCTTAAAGTTATGCATTTACAATCATTTTACTCTAAGATACAAAATAAACAGGGTATACCACAAAAGAAAAAATGCATTTGAAATCACTGATAGATAATTGATTTATAGCCTATTGTCTAAAATCTATTATCTAAAGTCTTTTTTACCCCCACAGAATTATCTTCCTATCATCTGAGCATGACAAAAAACGATCTTCATTAACTTTAATCAATGAATTTACAGAGTGTTTGTGTCCGCCAGATTTTAAATCTAATTTCTGCACGAAAGAAAGATCGTCAGTATTCCAAATTTTTATCGTTTTGTCACGACTCGCTGAAACCAAGGTCTTACCATTGTTCAGTATAAGGCAGTCGTAAACGGCAAAATTATGGGCCGGTATGGCTTGAATTAATTTTTCATTTTGCCAATCCCATTCTTTTATATGACCATCCTTTCCTCCTGAAATGAGCATGGATTTTTCAGAATTTAGTGATGAAAAAATGGAACAACAAGCTCCCTCTTTATGACCTGGTAGTGTTACAATTTCATTGAATCCTTCTGTTTCGAAGATTCGTATTTTCTCATCTAATCCATTAATGACCATTAATTTGCCATCTGAACTAAATTTTATTTTTCGTATTTTCTCACAATTCAAAGGTAGGAAAAGAAGTAGGGTTAGCTTGTTTGCATCCCAAATTGAAAGGTTTCCATCATTGTCGCCAGCTGCGATGATATTTTTTTGCGGCAAATATTGAAGCGAGAATAATCCTGTCTTGTGTTGTTGGAAAAATTTTAGCTCAGTTTTGGTTTCAACATTCACAACATGAAGATCGCCATTTGATAAGCCAAACCACAAATTACCATTGTTCGAATCAAAAGTCAAACAATAGGGTGGTGTTGTGCACTTTATAGCAAAGTTGTCCTGCTTAAACGTATCTAGGGACCAACGAGCTACATAGCCATCTGCGCTTGCAGAATAGATGAAACTTTGATACAGTGCAATGTCGTATACCGCTCCCGAATGCTCTTGTATCTCACCTATTTTATGAAACACTATGATTCTTCTTCTTCCTCTTCGACTTCTTCCTCGTCGTTCACTTGTTTCAAACGCTCAGCGAAATCGGGAGGTAAATTTTCGAAGAAAGTATCGCCACGAAGTCCTAAACGTAAACATTCCAAAGGAATCATTTCATGAGGAGCAATATTTCCAAGATTTACGTTTGCACCAAACAATTTTATGAACCATACCTGTTGGTTTTTAATCGGTGCTTCCCAAAGAATATCGTTTGGATTTATTTTTGCGATGATCTTGTTAATCAGGAATGTGTGAGCGGTTCCATTTGGTCTAAAGACACCTACATTTCCAGCTTCACGACCTTCTGCAATAACTTTCCAGGATCCAGCTTCCAATTCTGTACTCATCATTTTTATCCATTTTCCTGGAGAAATGATAATTCCAGAATCTTTAGAACCCACTTCCGAAAGTACTGTTCGGTCTTTTGACATTTTCTGGATCAACTCGCACTTTTCATCGTGATTGATGATAATAGAACCATCAGAAATCTCTGCTAAATCCAATTTGTATTTATCAATCATTCGCAAGTAGTCTTCGTACATGCCACGTGCATAGAAAATCTCAAATAAGGTTCCGCCGAAGTAAGGACGTATATTTGCCTCTTTGTAGAGAGCAATTTTTTCCTCTAAATTCTTGGTAACCATTGCTGTACCGAAACCAAATTTTACAACATCAGTCAAATGACTGTTGGCTTCAATAAAGTTTTCTGTTTCCCGCAGACTTAAACCTTTGTCCATCATCATTGTGATTCCGGCTTTTCTCGGTTTGTTTTCTCGCTTTGGAATGTAAGGTAAATCGTAATTCATAACGGGTTTTATTCTTCAAACAAATTGATAAATGCGTTTACTTTCTTTAAATCGGGATTGACATCGAATATTTCTTTTGCCAATATAGGATTTTCTTGAAAGAAAGCACGAAAGTAATTCATTGATTCTGTTTTCTTGCCCATTAACCAATAAACATTTGTAATGTGTAATGGAATGTGCTCATTGTCACCGAAATTCTCTTGAAAATTTAATATAAACTCCAATGCTTCTTTGGGATCTCTATCGAAAATTAAATCAACTAAGCTTCCTATTGTTTCTTCATCCTCGTGATCAAGCGCGATTGCTTTGAAATAGTTTTCAATAGCTAATTCTGACTCTCCGAGTTTTTCGTAGGCTCCGGCCAATACATGGTAAATACCAGCATTTTGGTCGTCTAACTCCAAAGCTTTGAAAATGAACGTCAATGCTTCGAAAGTTTTACCTTCCAAATCATGAACGATTCCCATTCCCAACCACGCATCAGGCAGGAGTGGAGCCATCTCCATAGAGCGTTGATAGAACATTTTAGCGAGCGCCAACTGATCTAATTGTTCATAGGCCTCACCAATGTAACAAAGTGCAACGGGGTCGTCTCCGTCAATCTCCATGCACTTTTCAAAATTCTCTATTGCGAGTTTATATTTTTCTTGCGATAAATAGGCGTTTCCTAAATTGAAAAAGGCTGGACCAAAATCTTCATTTATCAATAAACAATAATCGTAAGCCCAGATAGCCTTTTCGTAATTTTCATTTTTGGAGTAGGCATTCGCCAAATTGTACCAAGAAGTAAATGAATAAGGATTATCCTCTATAAAGTCAGAATAGCTTTTAATGGCATTTTCTGTATCGTCCATTTGATCATAGCAGAAGGCAAGTTCATAAATTGCACCTTCATTTTTCGGATTGTGCTTCATTGCTTCTTTAAGTACTTCAATGGCACCTTTATAATCGTTGCCATTTTCTAATTCCATTGCTAAATCCAGATAAATTTCGTCTTTATCTTCATTGTCGGCTTTTGCCAAAGCTGCGCGAAAAAATCGAACGGCCAATTTAGAATCTTTTAATTGACTGAAAATAGACGCCTTAGTAAGCAGCCATTCGCAATCTTCTGACATGGTCTTCTCAATTTCTCCTAATAAACCTAAGGCTTCTTTAAGTTTGCCCATTCCGGACAACGCTTGTGCCATGCGCAATTTGAAAATAGGAGCAAAGGAGAATATAGAAAGTGCATATTCCGCACATTTCTTACCTTTTTTGTATTGACCGCTTATTAAGTAGTGATCAACCATGGCTTCTAATCGGTCTACATCATAGTATCCAATTGTTCCACCTTTTAAATATTTTTCAAAGCTTTCTAAATCTTTCGTTAAATCGCCTTCGAAATAGTTTTCGTCTTCATCGTCGTTAAACATAAGCTGAATCTTTGAATTGAAATTTACTCATTTTATTCACCTCAAAAGTGATGACAGGTGACAATCTTTTCAACACCCTTATCCACATAACGCAAAAAAATGCACCTAGAATTAGATTTTAGGTACATTTTTTATTTTCGTTTCGGCTGTTGGCTCTTAGCTCTTAGCTATTGGCCATTGGCTTTTTGCCAACAGCCAATTTTATTTATTCGAGCGTTTACGTTCACCTTCTGTCAATAGAATTTTACGAATTCTAAGACTTCCTGGTGTAACTTCCACGTATTCGTCACCTTGGATATACTCTAAACACTCTTCCAAAGAGAAGTTTTTAGGTGGAGCCAAACGAACTTTGTCATCTGCTCCCGAAGAACGCATGTTTGACATTTTTTTCATTTTGGTAACGTTAACATTCAAATCACCTGCTCTTGAATTTTCACCAATAACTTGACCTTCATAGATGTCTTCGTTTGGTCCGATGAAGAATTTACCTCTTTCTTGCAAGTTGTTCAAAGAGAAAGGGATAGATTTTCCAAGTTCCATTGATATCAATGAACCGTTTTGACGACCAGCAATATCACCTTTGTAAGGTTGGTAATCTAAGAAACGGTGCGTCATAATTGCTTCACCAGCAGTTTGGGTCAACAAATAGTTACGCAATCCAATAATACCACGTGAAGGAATTTGGAATTGAATGATCATACGAGCACCTTTTGGTTCCATATTCGTCATTTCACCTTTACGTTTTGAAACTGCTTCAACAGCTGTTCCTGAATGTTCTTCCGGTAAATCTATAGTCAATTCTTCTATTGGCTCACATTTAACTCCGTCAATTTCACGGATAATTACTTGTGGTTGACCAACTTGCAGTTCATAACCTTCACGACGCATTGTTTCAATCAAAACAGATAAGTGCAATACACCACGTCCAGCTACTAACCATTTGTCAGCTTTGTCAGTATTTGTAACACGCATAGCCAAGTTTTTCTCTAATTCTTTTTCTAAACGTTCAGAAATATGTCGAGAAGTAACTTTCTTTCCTTCTTTACCGAAGAAAGGAGAATCGTTGATTGAGAACAACATGTTCATCGTTGGCTCATCAATATTGATAGATGGCAATGGTTCTGGGTTTTCAGCATCGCAAATAACGTCACCAATTTCAAATCCTTCAATTCCAGTTACCGCACAAATGTCGCCTGGTTGAACTTCAGCAACTTTGATTCGTTCGATTCCTTCGAATACGAACAAATCTTTTGTTCTATGTTTTTCTTGCGTACCATCTCTTTTACCCAAGATAATCGGCATGTTTTCTTTTAAAACACCACGGTTCAAACGACCGATAGCGATTCGACCAACATACGTTGAGAAATCCAAAGATGTAATCAACATTTGTGTGTTTCCTTCTTCGATGATTTTCTCTGGAAAATATTCCAAGATCGTATCTAAAAGAGGAGTAATTGTTGTAGTTGGTTCTTTCCAATCCAAAGACATCCAACCGTTTTTTGCTGAACCGTAAACGGTTGCAAAGTCCAATTGCTCTTCAGTTGCGTCCAATTCGAACATCAAGTCAAACACTTTTTCATGTACTTCTTCTGGTGTACAGTTTTCTTTATCTACTTTGTTGATTACCAATAAAGGTTTCAACCCCATAGATAAAGCTTTTCCTAATACAAAACGCGTTTGAGGCATTGGACCTTCAAAAGCATCAACTAACAAACAAACTCCATCGGCCATGTTCAATACACGTTCCACTTCACCTCCGAAATCGGCGTGACCAGGTGTGTCGATAATGTTGATTTTGGTGCCTTTGTACGTAACAGATACGTTTTTGGATACGATTGTAATTCCACGTTCTTTTTCCAAATCGTTATTGTCCATGATTAAGTCTCCTTTCGGACGATCTCTTTCATCAATATCGCTACCAGCCTCAATCATTCTGTCTACCAACGTCGTTTTACCATGATCGACGTGCGCTATAATTGCTATATTTCTTATTTCCATTGAAATTCTATATTCAAAAATTAATCTCTTCTTTTTCTTTTCTCTGGATCTGTAAATCCACCTGTACGTCTTGGACGGTCATCGCCGAAAGATTTTCTCTCTCTACGTTCACCACCAAAGTTGCGGTCACGTCTATCGCTAGATTCGCCAGCAGGACGCTCTCTTCTTTCGCTTCCAAAAGAACTGCTTCTTTCATCGCTTCCAGATCTTTCTCTTCGCTCGCTTGGAGCGCTTCCACCTTTTCTGTGACCAGCACCTCCGCGACTTTCGCCGTCACGACTTCCACCACGACTTCCGCCGTCACGTGAACCCCCGCCACCAAAAGTGCCACGACGAGCTCCGCCGCCACCACTACTTGACTTGAATCCATCACGGTCTGAACCGCCTCTGAATCCACCACCGCCGCTTCCGCCACGAGGTTTGTCACCACGATCATTTTTGGTAACTTCAATATTTACTTGTTGACCTTCGAACTCAGCTCCATTTGCTTTGCTCAAGATTGAATCAACATGTGCATCGTCTGCTTCAAAGAATGAAAAAGAAGGTGTAATGTCTATTCGTCCGATGCTGCTACTATCCAAACTAGTTGAATCACAAATAACACGCAATAATCCGCCTGGATTCAATCCATCACGACGTCCAAGATTAACAAAGAATCTAGTTTTACCTTCTTCTTGCTTGTCTCTATCGCGTCCGCCACGTCTTTCACCACGCTCGCCTCGTTCACCACGTTCACCACGTTCTCCGCGGCCACGTTTATTGAATGCACCTTCGTCATCATCATGACCACCGCGACCAGTAGCGTTCAAATCGCCAGCTTTGTTGTAATAATCGAAGAAACGGTTGAATTCTGTAGAAACGAATTTCTTAATCAATTCTTCTTTCGATAATTCTTCAAAAGAAGCATATATCTGTGGCAAGAAGCTTTCAATCTCTTTCTCGTTAACTTCCGTTTTCAAGATTTTTTCCATCAATTTATTCAATTGAATCGCGCAAATTTCTTCAGGTCCAGGAATCGTTCCTTTCGTGAATTCCATTCGCATTTGCTTCTCAATCATTCTGATTTTACCGTTTTCACGTGTATTAATCAAAACCAATGATTCACCTTTCTTACCAGCACGAGCTGTACGACCACTTCGGTGCGTATAATTCTCGATATCATCAGGAAGGTTATAGTTGATTACGTGTGTAATATCATCGATATCCAAACCACGTGCTGCAACGTCTGTCGCAACTAATATTTGTAAGTCTTTGCTACGGAAACGATCCATAACTCTGTCTCTCTGTGCCTGTGATAATTCACCGTGCAAAGGTTCAGCGTTATAACCTTGTTTCGCTAATTTCTCAGCAACAGAAGCTGTTTCGTGACGTGTACGACAGAAAATCAAACCATAAATATCAGGGTTGAAATCGATTAAACGTTTTACAGCACCAAAACGATCTTTCTCTTTCACACTATAATAGATGTGATCAATGTTTTCGTTACTTTGGTTTTTATGACCGATGGAAACTTCCAAAGGATCTTTCTGATAATTTTGTGAGATACGCGCTACTTCTTTCGGCATAGTCGCAGAAAACAACCAAACATTTCTCTCTGGAGGTGTTTCTGATAAAATCGTATCGATATCTTCTTTAAACCCCATGTTCAACATTTCATCTGCTTCATCTAAGATGACGTACTCAATGTCGTTAAGGTTTATAGCTTTTCTTTTCACTAAATCCATCAAACGTCCTGGAGTAGCCACAATAATCTGTGCTCCACGTTTGATATCGGTAATTTGTTTTCTGATATCCGTTCCACCATAAACAGCAACTGTTCTTAATTTGGTGAATTTGGAATAAGACTCAATGTCTTTAGAAATCTGCAAACATAGTTCGCGTGTAGGACAAATGACCAGCCCCTGCGGGTAATTCAAGTCTTCGTCAATGTTGTTAATTAGTGGCAAACCAAATGCTGCCGTTTTCCCTGTACCTGTTTGGGCAAGTCCCACGAAGTCACTATTCTGTCCCAATAAATGTGGAATAGCTTGTTCCTGAATCGGAGTAGGTGTTGAAAAACCCAGTTCTTCAATCGACTTCAACACCTCACTCTTGAGCCCGAGCTCTTTAAATGTCATTATATGTTTTTAAAATTGGGTGCAAAGATACGTATTTAAAATTGATTGCTCTATTTTGTTTTCCCTATGTACGTTAATTTTATGTTATGATTCTTAAAATCAGTAATTTAAACTATGTTGAAAAGTGTATTTTGGTTGTTGATAACTGATTTTATTATCGAATTACTGATTAGGGGATTTCAGATTTAAGCCTTTGGTTCTGATTACAATATCAATAAGAACAGAGAAGCGAGAATAGAGAGCAAAGACTTATGCCCGAAACCATCTCTATTCTCGGCTCTCGACTCTCTATTCTCGACTCAAATTTCTAACGACGAAATATTCTTGAAACTCTTATCTAGATTAATCGTAATTAATAAGAAATACAAGTGTTGTCATGAAAGTTACCTTTAATTCTCCTTTTATACTTTGGTTTGCGTTTATATCGATTGCTTTGTTAGGACTGCAAATGATTGTTGGAGCGCCGCTTCGAATAACTGTTTTGGATGGTGTATTTCATTATAAGAACTGGCAAGATTATGTTTCTATGATCGGTTATATTTTCGGGCACAAGGACTTTGCACATTATCTAGGGAATTTTAGTATTATTCTTTTGATAGGTCCAAGCTTAGAAAAATCCTTGGGAACGAAGACTTTGGCAATATATACATTGGCTACGACTTTGGTAACCGCCATCTTTCATATACTTTTTTGGGATGCAGGTCTTCTAGGTGCAAGCGGAATAGTGTTTATGATGATAGTTCTAACATCGCTTATTGGTCGCAAAAACAATGAAATTCCATTGACCTTTATTATTGTCTTCATTCTTTTCGTTGGTCAGGAATTTATTAAAGCTTTTCAGGATGATCAGGTTTCCCAATTTGCTCATATATGCGGCGGAGCAATGGGATTGGTGCTTGGTTATTCACGTAAGTAATTATTATTTCATTCAAAATATTCTATAATTTTTTTTTGAAGGATTTTGGATTAGAATACAAAATCCAAGAATACTAGAATAACCTATTACTTATTCTTGTCTTTAAATTTGCGCATATCGCAAATGTTTTTTTTCCCCTTACGACATTCGATTATGGTCTCCATTAATGCTGCTATACATTTACCGTATTGAATTTATAAACAAAAAAGAACATTATGAAAAGCACATTACAAATATCAGCGTTGGTAGTATTCACACTAATAGCTACTGCTTCATTTGCACAATCGTTAAACTTTAGCGGTGGATATACAAGTACAACAATAAAAGGAGCTGGTTTTGGTACCGAATCTTCTTCACAATCTGGTTCAGGCGGTGGTAGCTCTTATACAGGTTTTACAAAAAATAAAAATTTAAGTGGGTTTAATGTATCAATTGGATATGAGTTTCGACTAGGTGAACGTTTATCTCTTGAAACCGGATTCAAATATCAAACTAGGGGGACAAGAATGATTTCGGAATATTCTTATAATGATCCTTTCTCTAGTTATTCCGAGAAAGGCAATTTAAAATATCGCCTGAATTATCTTGACCTTCCAATAGTATTAAATACCGCAATCCTAACTGGTGATTTTCGATTGTACGCTAGAACTGGAATATATGTAGGATTTCTTACTAGTGGAAAATTTTCAGAAAGACTTGAATATACTTCGTCATATGGGGAAAATGGAGTTTCTGAGTATAATGAAGCGTTAGATTTCAGCACGGGTGATGCAGGTGATCGTTTTTCCGGAGGAATTATACTAGGTGTTGGAGCTGAGTACAAAGGGTTCTTTGTTGAAACTAATTTCATTAAAGGATTCTTTTCTTTTTCCAGTCTTGATGATAAAATATACACCAGAGACTTGACTTTCTCACTTGGTTATAAATTGAAGTTTAATAAAGGAAAATAACTACTACTACTAGTACTATTTTCGATTGAATCCCTTGTATCTATGATATAAGGGATTTTTTGTGACTCAATTTTCTGTAATCATGAATTTAAAGAAGTGAATACTGTCGATTAATCAATTTGCCTTACCTTTCCATCAATTAAAAAGCACATGGAATTTAACGACGATAACATTCTTCGATTTTGGCAATGGTTCGTGAAGAACGAGAACACAATAAAAGAGTGTGTTGAAAATACAAGTTCAAAGAGCAAAGAATACGTTGTTGAACAAATGAATGAGCACATTCTTGGTCAAGGCGTTTTGACATGGGACATTGGTTTAAATGACTCCAAAGAATGGTTTTTGATGCTTTCGCCAAATGGAGATTCTGACATGTTAAAAGTCAGCGAACGAATTATTGGAGAAGCGCCTGAACACATGAATTGGCAATTTCACGCTAGTAAGCCGGCAAAAATATGGGATCGACAATTTATGGTTTACGACGATTACATGGATGAACTATTCATTGATGCTTCAGATTGGCACTTTATTACTTTTGAAGAAGAGGATGGAAAACTTGACCTCGTAATAGAAGCAAAAAATATTTCACATTTAAACCCAGAGGTAGCGGAAAGCGCTTCGGAGCAATTTGTAATTCAAGAAATAGGAGAGGCTAATTCTATTATATATTTTTCTTCGGTTGTAGTTGTTAGTAATTTAGAAAGCGAGGATCAATCTTTAAAATCACCGGTCTCTGAATTGAATGCGTTTGTGAAAGAATACATTAATTCTATTTCCTAAGTTATTGCAAAACAAGTATTCACATTACTGAATTAGCAGACATTTCATTTTTTTTGCGTACATTGAGAAAAAAATAAGATAGAATCTCCATCTTATTGCACTCTATTTATAAAAACGCAACTCCTTTTTTCATTTAGTTGAATTAAAGCATCTGATTTTCAGATATGGCTATAAGCCAAATATATTCACCCATTTAAAATAAACTAAAATGAAAAAGTTACTATTATTTTCAACGGTTCTCATATTGAGTTCAACCGTTTATGCCCAAAGAAACAGTAATTCTAATTATTGGAATACTTGGGAGTATACTGTTAAAGATGGTATGCACAAAGAATTTGAAAAGGCTGTGGCCAAAAAGACTTCCTTGTACAACAAAACCCCTGAAACAGCAATTAGGACCTATAGTGTCATCACAGGGCCAAATAGCGGTAATTATCTTCGTGTAGAAGGGAATAAATCTCCGAAAGATTATGATTTGGATAGATCCGCTGAAGGAAATTACTGGCTTGAATATGTTTCCAAGTATTTGGTAAAAGAAGCTGGTCAAGTGAGATATGAGTTATTGAAAGAAGGATCATATAACCCTAATCCAAACACAGTTAAGTTTAGTAAATACGTTGAACGAACTACTTTTTATGTGAAAGCAGATAGGATTTTGCATTTTAGAAGAGTAATGAGCAGGGTAGCGAAGGTGGCTGAAAAAAGAGGTTGGGAATCAACACGATCTTTATATCGATTAGTAAATGGCGGAAATCGGAATTCATTTGTTTTGGCAATAGGTTTCGATTCATACGATAGGGTAGAAAAGCCTGAAACCGAAACTACGTTTAAAGAAGATTACGACGAACTTTTTGGATGGGGCTCGCTTGAAGAAGATTGGAAAAATTATGACGCCTCTTTAGAAAGTTGGGGAGAGCAAGTGGATATGCTCAAATTAATTCCAGAGATGTCTACAGGTATGATGAAATAAATCTTAATCGTATTTATCCTTGTTTAGGGATATACTTGTGAAAATTGAATCAAAAAAGCCATTCAAGAAATTGGGTGGCTTTTTGATTTATTCTGCAATTTCAAACTTTATTCCATGCTTATTTAAAAGAGACACAATTGTATTTGTATGAACTCCGATTCCTACATTGATAAATTGGTTCTCTTCAACTCTTTTACCGTTTGTTTCAACAAAACCTGTAAAACCTAATGGCATGGTTACATTTTTTGATTGAACGGCATAAATATTTCCGTCTAAATCAACTATTGGACCGCCACTTTGCCCTTTTAGGCCGGGTGAAGAAGTTTCTATATACATTACGTCCATTGTACCATCTTGACTTTTGCCTTCAACGATATTTCTGGTGTAAATTCCTTCAATAGGAAATCTTGGAATTGGAAACAGTTCAGGCGGAAATCTAAACTGTTTATTTTGTTCCTCAAACGTTGCGGTAATAGAATGAAAGGGAAAGCCAAGTTTGCATAAACTCGCGCCTATTTTGATATTGTTGGGGTTTTTTATTTTTGGGAAGTCCGTAAAACCGTTGAATACGGATTTGTCCACTCTAAGAAATGCAATGTCATGGTCATTGTAAACGTGGCTTTCCTCAACTTTTATACCATCATTGCCTAACCAAATAAAGAAATTGGTAATCCATTTGGGATTCGGCTTTAAGTTTTTAAATTCTCTTTCCTTCTGATTTTCATGCAGTTGATTGATAGCTTCAACTTTTGCATTGTACTCATGAATCTCCTTTTGATGCTGAACATAAAGAGAGGAAACGGCCAAGTTATGCGCCGCTGTGATTATCCAACCATCATTATTCAGAATAATAAAAGTCCCAAGACCTGTGGCTACAGATTTATCATAGAAGCGATAGGATAAAATAAGCGGTTGAGTGAATTTACTTGCAATTTCGTAGGCAGTTTTGAACATAGATTTTTTCGTAGTTTGGTATAGATTTATACTATCAGATCGATTGAATTTACCAATTACCTTAGAATATGCTTAAGTCCTCTGATTAGGTTTCCTTCTAGAATGTCCATCTTTCCGTCAATTTGGAACAGTTCTTTCATGTCCTCAAATACTTGATCCAATTCTGATGAAGAGTAGTTTAAGCGCTCAAACGTATCACAGATTTTATCTATGCTTTGTTTGTCATTGTCTCTCATGAACTCTTTTTCTATTTTCTTAAGAACATCCATACTTACTTTGGTTGACATTAATTCGACCTCGTCTGTGTTTTCATTAAAGTCAGCGTGCGCGCTCCAAACCAATAAATAAGCCAATAATTCTTCTTTTGTCCAGCTAGTCATAATACGCAGTTTATTCAATTTAAGAAGAGTAAGATAATCAATTCTTAAGAAATGTGTGTGTGTTCTAGTTTTAATAAGTTCTTAAATTGAAAAGGCGGCCAAGGAAAAACCCATAACCGCCTATCTTATAATTCCTTGTTATTTCTGAAAAAGTTTTTTCTATTTCTTTTTAAAACGCACGTTATACGTTACGCCAATGCCAAAAGCTTGTAGATCCATGACATCTGTTTCTTCTGTTAAAATCATATCGTAATAAGCAAAGAAATTCCAGTAATCGTAATGCAAGCCTATCTGAGGTCTGCCGAAATAACCGCCAGAAGTACCTTCCAAACCGTTCAGGAATGCATAACCCAATTCTAAGCCAGCGAACCAACCTTGAGATTCTGGATAATAACGAAACATCAAGGCCAATGGAATTGCCGTAACATCAGCGTTAGCATCTTTCCCAAAATAGTTTAAAAGACCCACTTTTACTCCTATTCCAGAAGCTTTGGTTTCTAAAAATTGGAGACTAGCATCTATCCCTAAACCCAAAGTGTTGGTATTATAGAAATCCGTTATAGGCATAGCGGTGTTCAACCCAATTTTCAACCATGTATTGGTTTCATCTGCTTTCTTAAAGTCCACTTGGGCTTTGCTAAACATACTGCTCGAAACCATCAGCGCAAGCATTATAAATTTGAATTTTTTCATTCGCCAAAAGTAGTTGGTGAGAACTACAGAAATGTTACATGATTTTTGGAATTGTTACATAAATGCTTGGTGTGTTTTTTCTTTTTAAACAAAACATGTATAACTTTCTTAAGCAATTGTGTAAGTATTTATGATAGTGTTCTTAAGATTTTCGCACCTTTATAGGAACATGCTAAAAAAAATACTTAAAAGTGCAGGAATTATTCTACTCGATGTTTTCGTTCTAGCCATCATTGTAATTTCACCTGTTGCAAAGTATGTGATTGAGAAAAATGATATTGACTGGTTGGGTCGGGAAGTGATTGTGAACAATTGTTTTGTCAACCCTTTAACAGGAACTATTTGGTTGAGTGGTTTAAAAGTATTTGAACAAAACAGTACATCTGTTTTTTTTGATGCGAATTATGTCTCAGCAAATTTAGAACTGGGAAAACTTGTTTCTGGTACGTATGAATTTAGTTCGATGACAATCTATACGCCAACTGCTAGAATAATCCGTTATAGAGATAGTGTTAATTTTACCGATATTATCGAGAAATTTACGCCTGACCCTTTAGACAAAACCCCAAGAGAAAATATCCGATTTAATCTTCTTGATTTTACGATAAAAAATGGAAAATTTCATTACGAAGAAGACCTAATGCCCGTTAGTTTTTTCGCAAAAGACATCAATATTTCAAGTCCTGGACTCAGATGGGACAATGATACCGTTGCACTGAATTATAGCTTTACATCTGAAAATGATAGTGGGACAGTTATTGGGAAAACGGATATAAATCGCAAAAATCTTAATTATTTATTTAAATTAAAAATTGATAATTATAGCCTTGAAATCGTGAACCAATATTTACATGATTTAACGAATGAAGGAGTATTTAAAGCTCAATTAAATGCGGATATTAAAACTTCTGGTAATTTCCAAAATGTAGATAGTGTTAAAGCTTCAGGTGTGCTTGCTATGCACGAAATCCATTTCGGAAAGAAAAACGAAGAAGATTTTGCTTTTATTAAAGAACTAAAGTTCTCGGCTCAACTCTTAAATCCTTTTGAACAGATCTTTAATTTTGATTCAATTACTATTCAGAAACCATATTTGAAATATGAATTGTATGATGAATTGGATAATATTCAGGTTTTGTTTGGAAAGGGTGGTGCCAATGTGGCAGCTGCAACTGCAAATCCTAAAAAAGTCAATTTAGTAATTGAAATTGTACGATTGGTTGAAAAACTCGCGCGAAATGTGCTTAGAAGTGATTATAAATTGGATTGTTTGGCCATGACCGACGGAAATCTTGAATTTGTGGATTATTCTATTGATGGAATATTCAAGGCCGCCGCGATTCCATTTAATCTCCGCGCCGATTCAATTTATAACCAGAGAAAACTTGTTAAGCTCGAAATCAATTCGGGAATAATGCCGAATGGAAGGATGAATATAAACGTAAGCCTTGACCCAAAGGACAGTTCTTATTTTGATATGAATTATCAATTTCAAAACATTCCAATTACCATGTTTAACCCGTATGTTGTTAATTACACCAGTTTTCGCTTTGATTCAGGAAAAATTAAAGCTGATGGAAATTGGAAGGTGCGAAATGGGAATATTGATAGTGAAAACCACTTGGTGATTGTCAATCCTGGATTAACAAAGCGGGCAAAAGAGAAACAATCAAGTTGGATTCCCATGCCTTTCCTAGTGTCTTTGGCAAAGGAAAAGGGAAATAAAATCGATTATCAAATTCCTATATCAGGAAGTCTCAACGATCCCGATTTCAATATTATGTCCATTTTATCTAATATATTAAAAAATGTACTTCTGAAACCTGTTCGAGTAATTCCAATAAAAAAAGGGAAGAAGGGGTGAGGAGAGATTTCGTTAATATCGTCGCTTGCACTCAGAATCAATAAAAAAGCTAGCTTTTTTATTCTCGATGTTAGAATTATTTGTTTCTGGATTTAAAGATATTGGGTTAAGGAAAATTTCAGGAAGTTAGTTGAGGGAGGTATAACGCGTCATATAAACTTGGTAAAATCGGTTTGATTGGCCGGTTATGTAGTTTAGATTTTGATGGCAAATCGTTTTTATAAAATAAACTTTTCTCCAGTTAGCTTTTCAGAAATATTCCAGAGCTCAGATGCGACCTTTTCGTCGTAGGAATGTGGTTTTGATACAACTTTCCCAGGCTTCCCTTTCATTCCTTTAAAGCCTGTAGGTCCATAGTAATCTCCACTTTTCACGTCAGGACCTAAAGCAGCGTACAATGTTGGTAAAGCAGCATATTTAGTTAGATGAGTAAATATTGGGAGAAGTGGTAGCATTAGTATTTGAGCAATCACAGGGAAATTCGTAAATAAATTTGTTTTTGATACTCCTGGGTGGGAGGAAACAGCAATAACGCTACTACCAGCTTTCTCTAGCCTTCTTTTTAGTTCATATGCAAAAAGTAAACAAGCTAATTTGCTTTGTCCATATGCTCCCATTTTGGAGTAGCTTTTTTCTGCGTTTAAATTATCAAAGTCAATTCTTCCTGTTTCATGCGCCAAACTGCTCGTAGTTGCTATTCGTGCTCCTTCAGTTTTGTTTAACAATGGGTATAGCAAATTGGCAAGTAAAAAATGACTGAAATAGTTAACACCCATTTGGCTTTCGAAACCATCTTCTGTTATAGAAAGCGGTGGAATCATAATTCCAGCATTTTCAATTAATAAGTCCAGTCGATTGTATTTTTCACCAAATGCTGAAGCAAAATTCCGAACAGAGTTTAAACTACTAAGATCCAAAATCATTATTTCTAGATCTGCGTTATTTACTTTAGATAATACTTCTGCTTTTGCTAATTCGGCTTTTGATTGATTTCGACAAGCCATTATTACTTTGATTTCTTTTTTTACTAATCCAATTGTAATTTCTTTCCCAAGCCCAGAATTAGCTCCAGTTACAATCGCTATTTTTCCTTTTTGGGAAGGAATATTCTCAAGGTTAAAACTCATAGTTTGAACGGGTTTTTTTTAATGATTCTCATTTTTTATGTTTGCATGACGGTATCGTATGACTGTGAGTTACGAATTAATATGCGTTAATTTTCGATTTGGCACTAGCTTTAGTAATTCCGAGTGGATTCGTACGTAGTCAAATCCGCTGTAATTGCGGTTATACATTGTTATCTGCAGGATTTTTTATTTTAATATTTTTTTTAAAGTATTTTTCGCTGAAAGTATTGCTCCTTCCATGTAGCCAGAGAATTCATCAATGGATTCTGTCCCTGAAAAAAATAATTTACCACCCATATAGGTTTTCTGAAATAACGGATGTCCATTATTTTGATGTGGTATATTGATTATTCGATTACCATTTAGTATAAATTCGTCTGTCCATATTTTTTCATAGTAAGTTAAAGGAGTCGATGCATCTTTTCCCAAAAGTTCTTCTAATTGACTTAATACAAGTTCCTTTCTGAGTTCTTTAGTATAGGTTGATGAACTACCATTCAAGAAGCCTGTGAAACCAAATTTATCTTCTTCAAAATTTGTATGGTCGTACATTTCCGAAACAATTCCTACATGACTGTACAACATTCCGGAATATCCATTTTTTCTCCAAAACGGTTCGGAATATTCTAAAACAAATTTAATTGCTCCCGCCATCCAAGTTTGAACTGTTGGTAAAACAGCTGAAATATTGTTAGGTAATTCAGGGATAAATTTAATTTGCGAATCCACCAACTGAGCAGGTAAGCATAATATAACTTTATCAGCTATAAATTTTTCTCCTTTATTGGATTGAACTATTAATTCATTTTCAGTTTCTTCAATGGAAACAACTTTTGTTTTTAGTTTAATTTGTTTAGCATCTATTTTTTTATTTAGAGTGTTTATTAAACTCTCCGTTCCTCCTACAATTCTATAAGATGGCATTTCGGCTTCGGGTATATAAAATTCCTGAGCTGGTTCAAATGATTTGGTTTGAAATAAAGATTTTCCTTTAGAATATTGAGGGAATTTTTTTAATTCTAATTCATCCAATAATGAAATTAAGTTGGGATGCATATCAGAGAACCAAGTAGCTCCTAATTCTAGAGGTGTTTCGTTTTCTCCTTTTATGGTTTGTATTCTACCACCTGACCTATTCGAGGCTTCCAAAACTGTTGCAAACACATTCTTTTTTGATAATGAATATGCTAAGGTAAGCCCGCTAAGTCCCGCACCTATGATTATTATTTTTTCGTTTTGTTTCATTAATTGATGTTTGTTCAATTCAGCTGGAAGCAAACAATGAGCTAATCAACACTTGTTGATTAGCCACTTGGTATATCCACCACTATTTATAACCGTTTGTAAGCATTTGTGGTTCTAATCGAAGTGAATATTTTTTGCTGTTCATGCAACTAAACTAATGAAAAAATAGAAAAACCAAAGGTGTAAATTACCTCTCCCGAACCTGTCTATTCAACTTCTGAATCTGGAAGAAAGTCTTATCTATCGTTTCGTATTGAGCGTTTGGCGTAGGAGCCAAGGCTGGCGATTGAACGATGTAACCTGAAACATCGATTAGGATGTAGTTGGGATAATTCTGGATCTTGAATTTCTTCATGAAATCGTCTTTAGCAGGTCGACGATAATATTCCCAATTGATGGATTTTAAACTTTCAGTTTCTTCTTCGGTAAGATTTCCATCGTCTAAAACAATGGTCAAAAACTGAATGTCGTTGATGTACTTTTTGTGGAGTTCTTGTAAAATGATCATTTCCAGTTTATTGGAAAGGCTTTTTGGGTCGTAGAACTGAATATAAAGGTACTTTCCTCTATAATCGGCATGGGTTTTTGCTTTGCCATTCGCATCGATGAGCACAAATTCAGGTGTCTTTGTACCTGGAACCAATTCTGTAACGCGTTCAATCAAATTCTTAGCGATTATCCTATTTTCTTTGAATAATGCACGTTCTGAAAGGCTATCGAAAATGGTAAGTATATTGGTTTGCGGAAAATCATCGGAATAGAAAACTTCTGATAAGGCTTGCATCATTACCATTTCTCGTAAGCGCAGATTCGACATTGTGTATTCCGATCCTAACGCTTTCATAACCAAAGTTGGACTACTTTTCAGAACACCTAAATAAACTTCGTTGTTGGCCTCGTTGCTCAATCGTGGAATCATGTTCGTGAAGTATTTCTTCACATAATGCATGTAAGCGTCATTGGCGTAAAACACAGGTGAATTTTTAATATAGAAATCATATTTTTCAAAACGATTGCGACTTCCTTTGAATTCGATTTCATCCAATTCGGCAATGGAAAAACGAACGTATGTCAAGAAGAATATACTGGAATCAAGCTTGTAGGATTTCTCAACATACATTTTGAAAGTGTCTAGCTTTTCGGAAAATCGTTTTGGATTGGAATTCTTTAATGCCAAATTGTAACCTAAGAATTCATCCGTCCAACGCTGGAAAGACAAGATTTTGTAATTGATATCGGATGGTTGAAGATTGAAAAAACTCAATTCGACTTGGTTTCCACTTTTTACCGTTGCATCATATGGATTTTCTTCGGGAACGAATACTTCGTATGCAGAACCTGGTTCAATATACATCCAACCATAATTGTTTAAAGCGCGTAAAGTTATCCGTTGGGTTTCTTCCGCAAAGAATTGAATTGTAAAGGAACTATCCGCCTTTACAGTTCCAGCGCCGAGTTTAATTTCTCTGTCGCTGTAATAATCTTCAATTTGGTGAATGGAAATTTCTTTGCCTACGTATGCAGGAGCGTATCCGGTAATGCTTACAATTCTTTCTTGTCCGAAAGAAAACGAACAAAGAACGAGAATTAAGGCAAATAGGAGAGTGCCTTTGTTTGGAAAAAAGGAATTTGGTCGCATAATGGGTTTTAAGCTTCTAATTTGCACAACGCTTTTTGTCAAGCGAATATTGTACCAAATCAATTAAGAAGTTCAGATGAACTGACGAATTTGTCTATCGCACCTTGATTTCGGTGGATTTCACGAACAATGGTTGAATTGATGGCAGCATATTTTTGCTCAGTCAAAAAGAAAACGGTTTCAATTCCATCGCTGATTTCGTAATTCATATGAGCGATAGGCTTTTCATAATCGAAATCTTTGGAGTCACGCAATCCACGAATGATATAATCTGCACCAATTTCTTTTGCAAAATCTACCGTTAATGATTGAAATAGAACAACAGAAATATTTGGATGACTTTTGTACAAGGATTTTACGTGATTGACTCTTTTTTCCAAATCAAAATACGGGTGTTTCCCAGAATTTACGCCAATGCCTATAACAATTTCATCAAAAAGGCGAATTGCTTTTTTGATCACTGTTTCGTGACCTTTGGTGAATGGATCAAATGTGCCTGGAAATAAACCTATTCTTTTCATGTTTCGAAGATAGTGAATTGATTCGAATGATTTCAATTTCAACAAAAGAACAGAGATTTGAGAATCGCGAACAGAGTTTAGCAATGTGAATCATCTCTATTTTGATTTAGCTTTCTTATACGACGCCTTCGACTCCGCTCAGTCGGCGCTATAGTATCCGAGCACTTTCACCGCGCGCTGAGCGGAGTCGAAGTGCGCGCTCATGTTATTGAATAAAGCTAAACTGCACACTGCCATATTTCCGTTCGAATTGGTAGCCTGGGTTGTGAAGTAGTTTTGTGTTTCTGCTGTGTTCTACAATAAGCCATCCATCTTCGTTGAGTAATTTTCGGTCGAGAACCAAATCAACTATTTTTTGGTGGATATCGCTTTCATAAGGTGGGTCAGCGAAAATAACATCGAACTTTAAGTCTGTTTGTTTAAGAAATGATAGAACATCCGCCTTAAGTACCGTTAATTCGTTTTCAATGTCCAACTCTTTCGCTAGATTCTGTAAAAACTTTACGCATTTGAAATTCACATCAATTGCAATAACACTTTTTACCCCGCCAGAAACGAATTCCAAAGAGATATTGCCTGTTCCAGAACACAAATCTAGAATGACTTTGTCTTCCAAATCCATTCGATTGTCGATGATGTTGAACAACCCTTCTTTGGAAAAATTAGTTGTTGGTCGTGAAGTAAATCCTTTTGGGACCGTCAATCGACGTGATTTTAACTTGCCTCGGATTATACGCACAGAATCTGAAATTGAGAAAGTAAGTTTTGAGATTCCTCGATTTTCAAGTTTTGAAACGGAGGGAGTTTTTGCAATAGCTCCTTTGCTTTATCGGCTTTTTCTTTTGATTTTATCAAACCAGGCACAAAACGAAGTTTGCCTTTTTCTGATTGCCAATTGTTTTGTTGAATAACGTGTGCTGCATGATAGACAATATCCTCAGCAGTTTCGTATTCGAATGTATTGTAATATTTCAATTCATTCTGATGGGTCGCCAAAATGAGGAAATGATTCTCGTGAATGGAAATCAATAGATTCATTTTAAAACCGGCACCAGAAATCAAACCACGAATGGCATGGCTACCTTCGTGCTGCATTATCATTCGAGGAAAACGCATTACAAAAAACGATTTTACCCAAAGTGGAATTTCGTATATGTTCGTGCAAGAATATTCTGGAATGCGATTGAAATCAATATGATTTTCATCAACAGACTTTCCGTATGCCAATTCAAAGACCTTTACAAAGTCTGTTTCATTGAATATAGAAAAGGGAAGAAGAGTTGATTTCTCGCTAAACCAAGATAAACTGTATTCATCCCATTCCAATGAACGGAAATCAGTTTTCCCAAGAAAAACGTCCAATTGATTTTTGTAGCCGAAATCGGTTTTGTCTTTAAAATCGAAATGAAATTGTTGTTCTACCGTTATGCCATCTAGTCGTGTAAAGCGAACAGACTCGCGGTCGATATCAACAATTAGTTGTTTTTTAGACATGTTTTATTGTTCCCAAGAACCAGAAGTATCGTTTGTGGTTAATTTACCAAAGTACATTTCGTCTGGTTGCGTTCCAGCAATTCTAGAAATAGGTAGCGTTCCAGAAACTCGAATAGCAGGGAAAACATCTTCACCCATTTTGATCGAATCTGCAACTTCTAATTTCCATTTTTTACCATCAGACATAGGAATGATAGGCAATTTATCAGGGTTAAATTCACCGAAACCTTCTTTGGCTCTTGATTCAACAGCTGATTTACTTTTAAATTTCGTGTTCAATAAACTTACCATTACCGTATCGCGACGGAATTCTTTCAAATCATCCGCTGGGTTGCCGCTTCTAGATAATTTTAAAGCCTCTTCCTCAGTCATATTAACATCAATAGGACGATTATCTCCATAAAGAACAGCTCTTTCAGCTTCCGTGATTTTTCTACCAGGAACAACGCCTACCGCTTCAATGTACGGAACTTTACCATTTTTAATGAACTCAATCAACTCATCCCAATTTGCTGCATATTTGCCGTGAACTTCGGCATATGATTTTTGCGCTGAACGAATATCTCGTAGATTTGATTCTGATTCTTTCACACATGCCTTGTATTTGTTTTGGTGCTCAACTTCTGAAGAAACAGAGCTTATAGACAATACCATTGTTATTAATGCAGCCACTCCAGCTCCCAATCCTAAAATTGTAAGCATTTTTATCGATATTTTCCCTGAACTGTACAAAAGACTTAATAAACCAGCTGCAAACATCATTATAGTTGCTATGATGAATGTAGAACCTTGACTGCTTCTCAACCCAAGGACCAACATGGCTAGGGCAAGAACTAAGAATAATGCAGGAACTGAGTATTTTTTTAATAAAAGGGAAAGATCGTTTGTCATTTTTGCTCTTGTTATTTATTTATAGACAAAACTACAATTTTTTCGATTGTACGAAAGTGCATTGAATAGTTTTTTTAAACCTTTTACTCAATAGTTCTATACTTCAATTTTCAATTACCTTTGATTTTCAAACTTATTCGATTGGATAAAAGTACATTTCATAGCATTTTTCTTGAGCATTTTTCTCAGCAACCAACTGATGATCAGGAGATTCTTGTAAAAAGTTTAATTGATTTCATTTTCACCAAAGAAAGTCACCAACTTTTTTTATTGAAGGGATATGCGGGAACAGGAAAAACTACAATTTTGGGTGCTTTCGTAAAATCTTTACTTGAAGCGAAAGCAAGAGTGAAATTATTGGCGCCAACAGGTCGTGCAGCTAAAGTTTTGGCTGGAAAATCGAATCAAATGGCCAATACGATTCATAAATTCATTTACCGCAGAGCAGTTTCCAGTGATGGTGCTTTTCGTGTTTCGTTGATGCCAAATTTGCACAAGCATACTTTGTTTATAGTCGACGAAGCCTCTATGATTGGAGATTATACTCTACAAAACGACGGACAAGTGAGCAGTTCAAATTTGCTTGAAGATTTGATGGAGTTCGTTTATTCTGGCGAAGGTTGCAAATTGATTTTGTTAGGTGATGAAGGACAGTTACCGCCAGTTGGTGCGGATTTTTCTCCGGCTTTAAATGCTCAATATATTCAACAACATTTCCCAAGGTGCACCATTACGGAAGTCAAGCTTTCACAAGTCGTTCGACAAGGTGAAGGTTCGAGTGTTTTACTAAATGCCACAGCTTTACGTTCAGCAGAAGAAGGCGAATTCCCAAGTTTTAAGCTAGAGAATAAAGGAGATTTAATTCGCTTGCCCGGTGATGAAATTCAAGAAAGGATAGAAAATTCCTATAATCAGGTAGGGTTGGAGGAAACGATATTAATTACACGTTCAAACAAAAGAGCAAATCAATACAATCAATTGATTCGTTCGTCTATTTTTGATTTTGAAGAAGAATTGTGCTCGGGGGACCTTCTCATGGCTGTAAAGAACAACTATTTCTGGCTAGCAGATGATTCTTCTATAGGTTTTATTGCCAATGGAGAAATGCTTGTCGTAAAACGCGTTATTCGACGTGAAGAATTGTATGGTTTCCGATTCGCGGAAGTAACCGTTCAATTTGTGGACTATCCGCAAGAGGTTGAAAGAGATATTTTGGTTTTACTCGATACGCTGGATGTGGAAGGTCCAAATTTGCCTCGTGACGAAATGAAGAAACTTTTCTTTGCCGTGGAGCAAGATTATTTGGACGAACACAATAAGAAAAAACGCTACGATAAAATTCTCAAGAATCCTCATTTCAATGCTTTGCAAGTGAAATATGCTTATGCTGTTACCTGTCATAAATCGCAAGGTGGACAATGGGCAAATGTTTTCTTAGATCAAGGTTATTTGACGGAAGAAATGTTGGACGCAGGCTATTTCAGATGGCTATATACTGCCTTGACAAGAGCAACCGAGAAGGTCTATTTGATGAACTTTAAGGATGAATTCTTTTAAAAGTGAAAAGTGTTAGAGTGGAAAGTGAAGAGTTACTTTAAACTCTAACACTTTCAACTTTCCACTTTAAAGATTCCCTTTCATCGAGCTCTTCCCAACACTTATTCTCGTTTTCTGGATATCCTTGTTGAATCTGTCGATAACAATTTTGGCATCCGTTCTTGTTAAGTATTGACCGGCTAAAACATTGACTTCTTCTTTTAGTTTTTTCAAAATCATTTCTGTCCTTAAGGCGCTAAGCATTTCGTTTTTGGACCAACCGTTTTTTGTCATTAATTCGGTTTGCTCTGAACTCAACTTTACATTGGAAAATACAGGGTCTGTATAAGAATTTACTTCCAGAACTATTTCTCTTCCAAGATTAATGTAGACTTCCGATAATCGTAATTGAGCGTATTTAGGATCCATTTTACTTTGAAGTTTCTCAGATTCGGTATTTCCAGGGTAAGCACTTTCTTCTTCTTGAGGATAGGCTTTTTGAACGGTACCATTTACAAATTGTCCAACACCATTTCCTCGAGCAATAATTTCAAAGTCGACTTTTTTGTTTAGCAAACCTTCAAAGAACAATTGCATTGCAACACTATCTTTAGCGCTGAGCAGATTGTTTTTAAGAACATACTGATCCGATTCAAAAACATCGTTTAGTTTCAATTTAAGTCTGGCGTTGTATCTAGGAGCTGCATCTACCATATTGATGTGTAACATAACTTCGTCGGCTTGTTCAGACAAACTTGAATTTGGAATAGCTAATAATCTCACTTCAAATGGAATCGTATCTGCGGTAGCTTGAAAAACGAATTCTTGCGTATTCATATCAAAGGTTGTAGAATCTTCGAATGTGTACAAACCATCTTCAACCGTGTAAGGCATTGGGTACAAGCCGTATTTGGTTTTAAATCCATCAAGTCTTGTTTGGTAAGAGGAAAGTAGCGTAAAAGCTTCCTCTTTTTGCTCTTGTAATTCTTTGATTTTCGCAATATAAGCTGCTCGTTTTTCGTACAAATAAAGAATTTCGTTTTGCCCTTGCGCCTTTACCTTCTTATTTGATTTTGTTTTAGGTTGATAATCTGTTAATACTTTACTTTTTCGCTTTTGTTTGCGAACTTTCCGAGTAACATTCTTACTTGTTTTTATCGGCGCATATCCCAAGTCGCTGTATTTTTTCTCTGTTTTTTCAATTTTCAAAGTAGTTTCAACTTTTTTCTTTTCATTGTAGTCTATCCAATAATCAAAGCCTTTTTTGCCGTAAATCATTTCCTCTAGATTCACGATTTTAACTTTATCCAAATCATCTATTAAACTCTGATAGGTGCCTTTTCCAGCAAAATCAGGGTCTGGTGAAAGAAATCTCGTTTCTCCCGAACCAAATAATCGGTAGGTTTTGCCATTTTTTTCAATCACAACGGTTGTTTGCTTTTCAGCATTGTATCCCCAAACATCGAAGTGAACATTGGTCATACGGTAATTCCCAACGGTTAAAAAATCGCGAACAGGAGCTCTGTTTGGTTCAATTGAGATAACTTTTTTCTTCTTTGAAACAACTTTTTCTTCCAAGGCTAAATCGTATGGAAATAAGCCAACGGCTTTGGGTAATCCACGATTCCATCTGCCTTTTTCATCTTTTTCACGTTCTTCTAAAAGTCCGGTGGTGTTGCTTCCATCTCCAGCTGCAATGAGAACATTTTTAAAGGTGTCAGCTTTTCCACCTAATGCCAAATAGATTTCTTTAGAACGTTCTTCAACATAAGCGTTCGTTGCATAATTGAGTGCTTTTAAAACTTGCAAGGCGTCTTCATCATCCAAATAACGGAACGATTGAAGCATGGCTTTTTTATCATCCAAGGATAAACTAGGATTGAATACATTATCGAGTTTTGGGTGTAGAACTGGTGAATCACTTTTTTCTTTGAAAGCGGAAGCAGGAAGATGTCCAATTAGAAATTGTTCGAATTTTTCATAATTATTTTGAAAATGTTCGTTTTCGTCATCGCTTTTCTTTCTAGATTCCAAAAGAGTTTTGTTGAGTTCCCAAATGGCCATTTTATTGGCAGCTTCAGCAATTAATCCAACGGGTGACTTTGCGATTTCTTCACTTCGAATTATCAATAGCTCTGGCTGATTAATAATTATTTCTTCAATGGAGTCGAAGTGAATTTCTCCATTCAAATGTTTGATATCTGGACCTTTGTAATCGAAAAATCGACCAATATTGTTTTCAAGAATTGGGCTTTTTTTAACGATGTGAAAAAGATAAGCTCTTTCCTCTGCAGTTAAAAGAGGGTAGTCTTGAGCTTTGACTAAAAAAGGAATTAAGAAGGAGAAGAGTAAAATGTATTTCATTCAATTAATGTTAATGACAACTGTATAAGAATTGCTTGCAGTAAAAGTAACAAAAGAAAAATCCAATCTTGTAATGGAATGACTTTTCATGCCGATAATCTAAACACTAGATTGTTTTGTAATATTGTAAAAAAGACTTTATGATTTCTGTAAACGAAGCTTTGTCGATTTTAGATAAAAATATTCCCGAATCAAAAGTGGTGGAAATCCCTTTATTAGAAGCTCATGAACATTTTTTAGCTCAGGATATTGTTTCGCCGATCAATATGCCTCCTTTCCGACAGTCAGCAATGGATGGTTATGCCTTGAATATCCATGATTCATTAACGTACAAATTGATAGGAGAAATAAAGGCTGGTGATTCACATATTGTAGATCTAAATCCAGGCGAAGCTATTAATATATTTACCGGTGCAGCTGTTCCAGAATCTGCGAATGCAGTAATGCAAATTGAAAAAACCTCAGTGGCTGAAGGGATATTAAATCTTACAGAATCTGTAAAACTGAATGCCAATATTAGACCTTTAGGCGAACAAATAAAAAAGAATGAAACTGCATTGTCAAAAGGAACGAGATTAAACGCTGCTTCTATTGGCTATTTAGCTGGTTTAGGTATCACCTCTGCACCTGTTTATAAGAAATCAAGTGTTGGAATTTTGGTCACGGGCAATGAATTGGTTCAACCAGGAACAGAACTGGAATATGGAAAAATATTCGAGAGCAATTCCATCATGTTGCAAACGGCATTGTTGGAATCTGGGTTTAAAAACAGTACTATTCTAAGAGTAGATGACGACTTTGAAAATACAAAAAGCAGCATTAAAGCGGCACTTAATGAAAATGACATCTTATTAATTTCAGGTGGAATTTCTGTAGGAGATTACGATTATGTAAAAGGCGCACTAGAAGAATTACAAGTTGAAACTTTGTTTTATAAAGTCAATCAAAAACCAGGGAAGCCATTATTTGCTGGTAAAATTCAGGACAAATTAGTTTTTGCGCTTCCAGGAAATCCTGCTGCAAGTTTGACTTGTTATTACATATATGTTCAGCCTATATTAAAAAAAATAGCGGGAGAAATGCATTCAAAAGATCAAGGACTTCAGAAGGAACTTGCTCACGAAATGGCTGTTAACAATACGAGAAGTCAATTTTTGAAAGCGATATACGTGAATAATAGTGTTACTATATTAACACATCAAAACTCCTCTATGCTAAATACTTTTGCCGTGGCCAATTGTTTGGTGTATTTGCCAGAAGGAAGTTACCAACTACAAATAGATTCAAAAGTTGATGTTTATCTAACCTAGATAATCTTCAATTCGTTATATTTACATAAGTATAACGAAAGTATGGTATTTTGAAAATTAAAAGCAAAATTTGGATAGAATCTAAAAACGGAATTGTTTTAGGTGAAGGTCGAGTGCAATTGCTTAAAAAGATTGACGAAACTGGCTCTTTGAATAAAGCCTCGAAAGTGTTAAATATATCGTATCAAAAAGCTTGGCGCTTACTTGACGAAATAAATAAAGCTGCAGAAAAGCCACTAATTGAATCGAAAATTGGTGGATTAAAAGGGGGAGGAACCTCATTGACTCCTTATGGAAAATCTTTAATTGTCATTTTCGAAACCATAAACAAAGATTGCTGGAAATTTCTGGACGAACAACTAAAGAAACATGCTTTATGATCGTCTCAGAATTATTAAATACTCCATTATTGCTCATTCTACTGCCAATCGTTGCGTTTTTATATGCAAGTGTTGGACATGGCGGCGCGAGTGGTTATTTAGCATTAATGAGTTTGTTTGCAATGCCAATAACCTTCATGAAGCCAACAGCTTTGGTTTTAAATATTTTAGTCTCAGGAATATCATTTTATTTCTATTACCGGGAGAAGAACTTTAAGTGGAAACTATTTTATCCCTTTGCCATTTCCTCAATTCCTTTCTCTTTTCTGGGAGGGTTTTTAACGGTCGACTCCAAAATTTACAAAATCATACTTGGAACTTTATTGTTATTCGCCGTCTTCAGATTATTGGGTTTCTTAGGAAAAGAAAAGACAAAATTAAAAGAGATAAATATCCCGTTTGCATTATTAATAGGAGCGGTAATTGGGTTTTTATCTGGGTTAATTGGAATTGGCGGAGGAATTGTTTTAAGTCCAGTTTTACTGCTGTTAAGTTGGGCAAGTATGAAGCAAACAGCAGCAGTTTCGGCACTATTCATATTTGTAAATTCAATTTCTGGCATTTTCGGATTTATGTCTAAAGGCGGAGAAATACCGTCGTCATCAGGATTCTTAATAGCAATTGTTTTTATTGGAGGTTTTTTTGGCGCTTATTACGGAAGCAAAAAATTCAATACGCTGGTTTTGCGAAATGTTCTTGCGCTCGTTTTGGGAATAGCAATTTTTAAACTATTTACAATCTGATGAAAGATATCGCAGCATATATTTTAGCAGGTGGGAAAAGCTCTCGTATGGGCACAGATAAGGGAATGCTGCCATTAAACGAAACAGTATTTATTGAGCGAATTGTAAACGCATTGAAAGAAGCTTCGATAGAGAATATTACAATTGTTTCAGCAAATAAAGCTTATGACTTTTTAAATTGCAAACGCATTGAAGATGTAATTCCGGACAAAGGTCCAGTTGGTGGAATTTTCACAGCTTTGTCTCATTCAAACACGAAAAGCAATATCATTCTAAGCGTCGATGTTCCTTTGATTACAGCTGAAATAATTCAATGGCTGATTAAAAATTGTTCTGATAATAAGCAGATTACACAAGTAAAAGTATCGGATAGAATCAGCCCATTGATAGCTATTTACAACAAGGAAGTAGTTTCTATTTTCGAGGACCATTTAAAGCGAGATCAGTTAAGAGTGAGAATGGTTATAGCTGAAATCCCTCATAAAACCATAGATGTACCTGAAAAATGGTGTTCGCTTTTACAAAACATCAACACCAAAGAAGACTATCAAAATTTATTAAAATGACGATAACCATAAAATATTTTGGTCGTATAGCCGACATTACAAACAAAAATGAGGAAGAATTTATTTCGGAAGATACTTCTCTTAGCACAGGTAGTTTGATCAATAATTTGCAATTAATATATGCAGATTTGCGAAATGCAACTTATGTACTTGCAGTGAATGAAACTATAACCAAAGTTGATGTACAATTAAAGAATAATGACATTATAGCTTTACTGCCGCCATTTGCAGGAGGATAATCAAATGAATCAGTCAAGTTGGAATCAAATCTTTTTAAAATACGAGTCACAAATTTAAGATGGAAAAAAAATCGATTAAAAAATCATTCGTTCAAGGGCCAATAGCTGCGGATTTCATAGGCAATTCTATTGCTAAACACCAAAGCAAAACTTCGATAGGCGCACATAATATATTTTTAGGTCAAGTACGTGCCGATGAAATAGATGGAAAGACAGTCGCAGCAATAGAATATTCAGCCTACGAAGAAATGGCAGAGCATAGTTTTCATGAAATTCGGGAAGCGGCTTTTGAAAAATATGAACTAACATGTTTACACATTTACCACAGTTTAGGACTAGTAAAAACAGGTGAAATCTGTCTTTTCGTTTTTGTTTCGGCACCACGAAGAAAAGTGGTTTATGAAGCGCTAAATTATTTGGTCGAAGAAATAAAAGAAAAGATTGCCATTTTCGGCAAAGAGATATTTGAAGATGAAACATTTACTTGGAAAAAAAATAACTAATCATGGTTGATATTACGCACAAAGTCACGACACAAAGGACAGCAACAGCACAAGCAATTGTAAAAGTTGGATCTCCAGATACTATCCAAGCAGTCAAAGACAAAACTGTTCCTAAAGGAGATGTTTTGGAAGTGGCAAGAACCGCTGGTTTATTTGCCGTAAAAAATACTTCTAGCGCTATTCCTGATTGTCATCCATTACCTATTGAGTTTACTGCTATTCAATATGAAATCAAGGAAGAAGAAATTGTCATAGAAATTACGGTAAAAACGGTTTATAAAACTGGGGTAGAAGTGGAAGCTATGCACGGTGCAAGTATCGTAGCTTTAACGATATACGATATGTTGAAACCTATCGATAAAAATGTTGAAATTTCTACTATCAAGTTATTGCATAAAAAAGGTGGGAAATCTGATTTTAATGATGCCAAAAGTTTAAATATTTCGGTAGCTGTAATTGTTTGTTCGGATAGCGTTTCCAAAGGAACTAAGCAGGATAGCGCAGGGAAAGCAATCACCGCTAAATTGGATAAATTGGGCTTAGATGTTTCGACCTACGCCATAATTCCTGATGAAGTTTCTGACATTCAAAAAACAGTAAATGGCCTTTGCGATAACAAAACTGACCTAATCATTTTAACTGGAGGAACAGGTTTATCTAAGAGAGATGTAACACCCGAAGCTATAACTCCATTGCTGGATAGAAGAATTCCGGGAATTGAGGAAGCAATTCGTTCCTATGGACAAGAGAGAACGCCATATGCGATGCTGTCACGAAGTGTTGTTGGTTTTATTGACAATACATTGGTAATGGCATTGCCAGGTTCAACGAATGGAGCAAGCGAATCCATAGATTCTGTTTTCCCTTCTGTATTGCACTTGTTCAAAATAATTAATGGTTTCAACCACGGAAAATAAAATGTTGAAAATAGAAGATTTACACGGTAGAGTCCATGATTATTTACGAATTTCAATTACCGAAAATTGTAACCTTCGCTGCACCTATTGTATGCCAGCTGAAGGAATTAATCTAACTCCGAAGGCTCATTTAATGACGGCTGATGAAATTGAATCCATTGCCAAAACATTCGTGTCACTCGGCGTTAAAAAGATTCGTTTGACAGGTGGAGAACCTTTGGTTCGAAAGGATGCAAGAGATATTATTGAGCGATTAGGCAAATTAAATACCGAACTGACCATAACGACAAATGGCTTGTTGGTTCACGAATATATTGATACGTTCAAGGCCGCTGGAATTAAAACACTTAACATTAGTCTCGATACGCTGCAAAAGGACAAGTACAAGGAAATCACGAGACGAGATAATTTCGATGCTCTATGGAGAAATATTGAGTTATTGATATTGCATGAATTTATTGTAAAAATCAACGTCGTTTTAATCAAAGGTTTTAACGACTCGGAAATTTTAGATTTCATCAACCTTACAAAGGAAATGGACGTCCAAATTCGCTTTATCGAGTTTATGCCGTTTAATGGGAATCAATGGGATAAGTCGAAATTGATATCATATGCTGAAATTTTAGAAAAATTAAATGCCGCTTTTGATTCGAAAAATATTCTCCGCACGGAGGATAAACCAAATGATACCGCTAGAAATCATAAAATCAAGGCCTTTAAGGGCAGTTTTTCGGTTATTAGTTCAGTTACCAATCCTTTTTGTGGAACGTGCAATAGAATTCGTTTAACCGCCGATGGTAAATTGAAGAATTGTTTGTTTTCAAATACTGAAACAGCTTTGCTGGATGCTTTGCGGAAAGGAGAAAGCTTACTTCCTTTAATCGAAAAAAACATCAAGTTTAAATTCCCAGTAAGAGGAGGAATGGAAAAAGATGTTGAATTTCAAAACCCTAAACTTTATTCCAAAAATAGAAGCATGATTAAAATTGGTGGCTAAAAATATTTTTCACTTTTAGAACTTTTGCACTTAGGATAATTTGTTTCCTACGTGATCATAAAAAAAACCACTCCAAAATTGGAATGGTTTTTTCAATTAAATAGTGTTTGAAATCTATGATTATTCTAAAATCAATCGTTTCGTGAATATTTCTCCTTTGTTTAGGATTTTCAACATGTAAACACCTGTTGCGAAATCAGAAACATTGAATTCATTTGAATTACTTCTCGTCAAATTCGTAGATCTTCCACCTAAATCAATTAATGTAACTTGTGCATCAGGAGATATTCCAGAAATTGTAAAGTTACTTTTAGCCGGATTTGGGTAAATTGAGATATTGTTTTTATTGTTTTCATTGATTGAAGCAACTCCGTTTCCAGATACTGCAGATAATACAACACTAATATCCACAAGCGGTTCAGGGAACCCTGATTCTATTTTCACATGAGAATGAATGAAAATTGGTGTTTTGTTACTAGCTGCTAAATCGTAGTACTCATATTGGGAACGGATAACCTTAGAGTTTCCAATAATTGGAATTGTAGTAAAGGTAGTATCAACAATGTGAAATCTAGATACATTGGGAACAGAAATGTTATTCACTTGAAGTAATGTTCCAAATCCATCATATTTTGAAACTGAATTCCCTGTGCAAGATGGGTTTTGAGGAATAGAGTTGTATGTAAACGATAAATTACCTGAAAAAATATCATTAACTGTACCGTTCAAAGCAAAAGGGTAAGTCATTAGATTTTCTTGATCATTGCTAAATTTTGCTTTTACAATACCAAGATCAACGCTTTCAATCAAATATCCTTGAGAAATTCTTTCTGTGGCTGTTGAAGACATGAAAGTGCTTATATAGCCTTGAATTACAGCCGTTTTTGTCGCGCCAGGAAAATCTGCTGCATAACCGGTTGCAGAAGGAGTAACTATACTTAAAAGTCTAGTTTGACCCGGATAAGTATCCGTTTGGCTATAGTTCCACGTCACACCGTTACCTGTTATGTTTGCTAAATCCACTGCATTGGAGTCACACAAATAAAGTGTTCTTGTTTCACCAATTGAAGGCTCATTTGTATTTGTAAAGGTAGTTTGAGCAAAAGTGGCCATGCTAAAGATACTAGCACCGAATAAAAGTAAAATGTTTTTCATAGATTGTTGATTAATAAACAAAAGTTGGGCAAATTTAAACAATATTCCGATTGAATTTAGAACATTCTATTCTACTCACTGTTAACTTAATTGTTCTCTGTAGATTTACACACCCAATTGCATTAATGTAAACGAAGATATGCTAAAAAACGTTGGTGAAAACCAATTTAAAAAATATACAGTAGTGTGTATAGCCGGATTGTTAATCCTAACCGGTTTCTTCTTAATGGGTTTCTCAAAAATCGAGGCGGATTACGACTTCGAGAAATTTTTCCCAATGAGTGATGAAGAAACTGACTTTTTCAATACTTATCGTGATAAATTTGAGTCAGACAACGATTTTTTATTGATTGCTCTCGAAAATTCACCAACTGTGTTCGATTGGAAATTTTTGAATAAAGTCAAGAAATTTCAAGATACTCTTTCTAAAATAGACAATGTAGTTTTTGCAAGAAGTATTGTTTCTGAACGTGAAATGTACATTTTTCCTGGTGGAGGAGGAACGGCTACTCGACCTTACATCAATTTTGAAGAAAAGCATTTAGACAAGGACGAACGTGATTTGATGGAAAATGTGGAGATGGTGAACACATTTGTTGCAAAAGACAAAAAGTCCATATGTCTGTTCGTTCGACATGATGATTTTTTATCCAAAAAGAAGAGCGACGATTTAATCAAAAATATAAATAGTTTCATTCCTAAATTCAAGTTTGAAAAGGTGAGAATGGCAGGTAGAACAGTAGGACAGAAGTTCTATATCGATACAATGTCCTACGAAATGTTGTTGTTTATTTCCTTAAGTTTTGTTCTAGTTTTATTTTTCTTGTTTATTGCCTTTCGCTCTGGTTGGGGACTACTAATGCCGCAATTGGTCCTTTTCGGTACAGTAATTTGGGTTGTCGGATTTATTGGTTGGTATGGCGAACCGGTGAGTATCATAATGTCTGTTTTACCTTCTATTATCTTTGTTGTAGGCATGTCTGATGTGATACATGTAATGTCTCGATATTTGGATGCTTTCCGCACCGGCATTGGAAAATTTGAAAGTATTAAATTGACAATTAGAGAAGTTGGAATGGCAACATTTTTAACTTCATTTACTACAGCGATAGGATTTTTCTCTCTCTATTTTGTGAATGTTCAACCAATTCAAGTTTTTGGTTTGGTTGCTGGTGTAGGAGTTATGATTGCCTTCGCTCTAACTTTTTTATTGCTCCCCATACTCATTTATTATTTTCCTGACCCAAAGTATATTCGAACCTCTCACCAAGATCCATTTTGGTCTAAAAGATTGAGAAAGTGGTTTCTTTATGCACTCAGGAATACGAAAAAAATCATGGCGATAAGCGCTGTGCTGATAGTGATATTGATTTTCGGTGGAATTCAAATGAAATCGAATAATTATTTGATGGACGAGATATCCCAAAACGCTCCAATGAAGAAGGATTTCAATTATCTGGACAAACATTATGGTGGTGTGCGACCTTTTGAAGCTGCAATACAATTGAAGGATAAAAATGCTGATTTTTGGGATAAAGAAACACTTCAGCAATTAGAAAAACTTGAAGAAAATCTTGAAGAAGAATACGGTGTCTTAATTAAGTTTTCTCTTGTGAAGACTGTTAAATTAATCAACCGTTCTTCTCATGCGGGGCGAACTGACTATTACTCCATTCCTGACCAACAACGTATAATAAATCGTTTTCAAAAGCCTATTAAAAGAGCTGGACGAGGAAAGCTCTATGCAGGTTTTATGGATTCAATAGGAACAACATCTCGAATTTCTGGAACAATTCCCGATTGGGGAAATATTAAGATTACTGCTAAAAATAAAAAGTTCACGGAATATCTCAAAACTTCAGGTTTAGATAAAATCGTTGATGTTCAAATAACGGGAACGGCTCATTTGCTGGATAAAAATATCAATTATCTATCCGCCAGTTTGGTAAAAGGTTTGAGCGTTTCAGTATTAATTGTTGCACTTGTTATGGGCTTGCTGTATCGGTCCGTTTCAATGGTTGTATTAAGTATCATCCCTAATTTAATTCCATTGCTATTTATTGCCGGGATAATGGGATATTTTGGAATCAACCTTAAAACCAGTACATCCATTATTTTCACTATAGCCTTTGGTATTGCTGTTGATGACACGATTCATTTCCTTGGAAAATTTAAATTCGAATTGCTGAAAGGTAGGTCAAAATTGTATGCTTTAAAACGAAGTTATTTGACCACTGGAAAAGCAATGATCATAACAACTTTTATACTTTGCGCCGGCTTTATACTTCTTGTTTTCTCAAGTTTTCAAGGAACAGTCATAATGGGATTGCTTTTGTGTCTAACATTGTTCATTGCATTAATTGCCGATTTGACCTTACTACCAGTTTTGTTAATGCTGTTTTATAGGAAGGGGAAGTAAGAACAGAGATTAAGAGAGCAGAGAGCAGAGAACTGAGAAAATAGAGCCCAGAATCCAGAAAAGGTATGATTGAAAATCTGCGTAAATCCGCTTACCGCGAAGCAGCATCGAAGATAATCCTTTTCATTTTTTTGTCATCTCACAAAATTTATCCATCATATTAATACGCAATCGCTTTTTTAACCGCAAACCTGCCTGCCGTTCCGTCATGTAGGGATGTAAAAACGCAAAGAGGCTGAAAGCACAGAGGATATTCGTGTGAACATTAAAGTAAATCGGTTCAACACATCCATCCGAATCCGACATCCGCAATCCGACATCCGTAATCCGAATCCGACATCCGTCATCCGCAATTTGTCATCCGTCATTAGCAATCCGCAATCCATAATTTATTATTTCAATTGGTTTTCTATCTTTATCTAAAATTCATTCGGATGTCATCTAAAACATTTAACAAAACGAGTCTCGGTATAGCATTTTTACCAATTGTTTTTCTTGTTTCTCTTTTAGGAATTAATATATACTTCTTTGGTGATGACGCCGGTTCGGGTCCAAATCAGATAGCCTTGTTATTTGGGGCCAGTCTAGCAATCGTATTGGGATTTCGAGTTGGATTTAAATGGAAACGCCTGCAAAAAGGAATGATTCGCAGTATAAAATCAGCATTACCTGCGATTTTAATCCTTCTGATGATAGGTGCTTTAACCGGAACTTGGGTTCTCTCTGGAGTAGTTCCAACAATGATTTATTACGGTTTACAAATTTTAAACCCAACAATTTTTCTTTTTGCTGCTTGTATTGTTAGCGCAATTGTTTCTGTCGCAACGGGAAGTAGTTGGAGTACAGTCGCTACTGTAGGAGTCGCTTTACTAGCCATTGGACAAGTTTTAGGTTTAGGAAATGGATTGATAGCTGGGGCAATTATTTCGGGAGCCTACTTTGGAGATAAAATGTCGCCTTTATCTGATACTACAAACCTAGCGCCAGCAATGGCAGGAACGGAATTGTTCAAGCACATTCGTTACATGACGATTACAACCTTTCCAACTATGGCGATAACGCTTGTAATATTTTTAATCTTGGGATTAAATACCAATGCTGTAGAAAACAATTCGACGATAGATCTTATGTTATCAACTTTAGATAACAAATTCTTCATTCACCCGATATTATTCTTGGTGCCTATTGGTGTTGTTTTGTTGATTGTAAAGAAGGTTCAAGCCTTACCAGCTTTATTCATCGGCACATTACTCGGAGCAGTATTCGCGATAATTTTTCAGCCAGATGTAATTAAGGAAGTTTCAGGTGTTGCAAATAATTATGGAAAAGCAGCCTACATGGCAGTTATGAAATCCATCTCTTCAGATGTTGCGATTGTTACTCCTTTAGAAAATGTCAATGGTCTTTTGGAAACTTCTGGAATGGCAGGAATGATGAATACAATTTGGCTTATCATCTGCGCGATGTGTTTCGGAGGTGTTATGGAAACTACCGGGTTCTTGAATAAGATTACTTCAGCAGTGGTAAAACGAGCGAAGTCCACAGGAGCACTTATTGCTTCAACTGCCGCAACCTGTATATTTTTTAACGCAACAGCTTCCGATCAATATTTAGCAATTGTTGTTCCGGGTAAAATGTTCGCTGAAACTTATAAAGAAAGAGGCTTGGCACCGGAAAATTTAAGTCGAACTTTAGAAGATTCAGGTACAGTAACGTCTGTCCTAATTCCATGGAATACATGTGGAGCAGCACAGTCTTCTGTTTTAGGCGTCGCAACAGGCGAATATTGGATGTATTGCTTTTTCAACTGGATGAGTCCAATAATGACAGTACTTTTTGGCTATTTGAATATTAAGATTAAAAGAATAGCGAAATAGTTTTTTAGATGGATTTTTTTATTCTCGCTCCCTGTCTGCCGACAGGCAGGCTGGAGGAGAAAGTGTTTCTAGATTATCCCTCCTCGAGGAGGGAGGACAATAGCCTCATCGAACATTACATATTCCGCAATTCGTCATCCGTAATTCGCAATCTGCAATCCTACTTTTCTTCAATAAAATCCCTATCTTTGCACACGCAAAATAGTCTAATAAAATGTTTGAAAATCTTACGGATAAATTCGAAAAAGCCTTTAAAGTATTAAAAGGTCAAGGTCAAATTTCTGAAATCAATATAGCAGAGACGCTTAAAGAAGTACGTCGTGCTTTGTTGGATGCGGATGTTAATTACAAAACAGCCAAAGAATTTACAGTTACCGTAAAAGAAAAAGCTTTAGGACGAGATGTACTTAAATCTGTTTCCCCAGGTCAATTAATGACCAAAATTTGCCACGAAGAATTGGTCGAATTAATGGGAGGAAACGAAGTTGAAATAAATGTCAAAGGCGCTCCAGCTATCGTTTTAATGTCAGGATTACAAGGTTCTGGTAAGACGACTTTCTCAGGGAAGTTGGCAAGTTATTTAAAAAACAAAAAAGGAAAAAATCCATTGTTAGTTGCCTGTGATGTATACCGTCCAGCGGCGATAGATCAGTTGCATGTTCTAGGTGAACAATTGGGTATCGAAGTTTATTCAAATAAAGAGGAAAAGAATCCAGTAGCCATAGCAACAGCAGCCGTTCAACATGCGAAAGCGAAAGGTTTTAACGTTGTAATTGTCGATACAGCCGGTCGATTGGCTATAGACGAAAAAATGATGGATGAAATTGCTGCTGTAAAAAGAGCAATTCAACCAACTGAGACTTTGTTTGTTGTGGATGCAATGACAGGTCAAGATGCTGTGAATACAGCAAAAACCTTCAATGAAAAAATCGATTTTGACGGAGTAGTTCTAACAAAATTAGATGGTGATACTAGAGGAGGAGCAGCGCTTTCAATTAAAGCTGTTGTAAACAAACCTATCAAATTCGTTGGTACAGGTGAGAAAATGGACGCTTTGGATGTTTTCTATCCTAAGCGTATGGCTGACCGTATCCTCGGAATGGGGGATGTCGTTTCTTTGGTTGAAAGAGCTCAAGAACAATTTGATGAAGTTGAAGCCAAAAAACTACAACGAAAAATACAAAAAGATACATTTGATTTCAATGATTTCTTATCTCAAATTCAGCAAGTGAAGAAGATGGGAAATATGAAGGACTTGATGGGGATGATTCCTGGAGTAGGGAAGGCCATGAAAGATGTTGAAATTGAAGATGATGCTTTCAAACATGTTGAAGCGATAATCTACTCAATGACACCAGCTGAAAGAGAACACCCACAAATTATCAATGGAAACCGTAAAAATCGTCTAGCGAAAGGATCGGGAACCAATATTCAAGAAGTCAACAAGCTGATCAAACAATTCGAAGACACGAAGAAAATGATGAAGATGATGAGCAATCCCAAAAATATGATGGGAATGATGAAGAAGATGAAAGGAATGGGCGGAATGCCTGGCATGTAGTTGAGACCGTCAGTCGCGGCTGACTGAGAGAGTAGAGATCGTCAGCTAAAGCAGTCTGAGAGAACAGAGATTTTTTAAGCTTCGTTTTTTTTGGTTCGTTCTGCGAACGTTAGGATGGTAGGAATGTGTGAGAATCGATTCGCTTTGAAATTAAAGATTGTCCGTTAATTTAAACTATTAGACCAGAGTTATCTCTATTCTCTGCTCTCTAATCTCTATTCTTAATCTATTATTCTAATCTATAAAAGAATTATCCTTCCTTATGATGCGGAGGCAGAACTACATCATTTTTTGCAACTCGATCGTAAAGAACAATACTTCCCGTTACGCCAACATTTAAGCTGCTGTTTCCTTTTAATCGTATCACAAAATGGCATTTGTCCAGAACAGATTGGGGAAGTCCATTGTTTTCAGAACCAAGCAAATAGATCGCTCTTTTTGGATGTTCGAATTCATGTAATTCTTGTGCGTCGTCTGTAATCTCAACACCAATTAATCGACAATCATAAGGAATGTTTTTCAGAAGTTCGTCGAATGTATCGTAGTGAAATAAAGGAATTCTAGACCAAGTTCGTATAACGTCAGAGCTTTGCTTTTTATATTTCTTTTCAACCGTAAAAATATAAGATGCTCCTAAAATATAAGCTGATCGCCAAAGCGTACCAATATTGTGTTCGGTTTTACCTTGATAAACACCTATTGCACAATAACCATCAGACTCTTTTGTTTTCAATTTGTTTGGCAAGTTTTTTATGAAAATTAATACATTTCAAAGTTACTATTTCTTTTATGAGAATAGAGAATAGTGATCGTCAGCCAAGGCTGACTGCGAGAGTAGAGAAGAAGAGTATTCTATAATAATAGTCTCTGCTCTCTGTTCTCACATAGAAATGAACAAAGATTACCCCCAAAACTTCCACCAAGCTTTCTTTTCCACTTGAGCACCATAGCCATAACCGTAGCCATAACCATATCCGTACCCATAGCCTTTCTTGGCGTTTGTGCCATTTAAAAGCACGGCCATATTTGGCAAGCGTTTTTCACGAACCAGTCTAGCTGGGATTTGAAGCATACGTTTATCTAAGAAATTTGCTCGTGTTACATAAACAAAAGCATCTGCATATTTAGCAAGAAGCAATGTATCCGTAACCAAAGCTACTGGTGCAGTATCAACAATAATGTAATCGTATTTCTCTTTAACCTCAGCCATTAGCTTTGCAAGTCTAACATGCATCAGCATTTCTGCTGGATTTGGAGGAATTACTCCGGATGGCATGATGTCTAGATTACTGAAATCAGGAGAAGCAAAGGTTATGTCATTTGTTGTTAATTCATGATTGACAATGTAATGGGATATACCATTTAATTGATTTAAACCTAAATATTGCAATAATTTAGGAGCGCGTAAATCTAAACCGATCAACAAAACTTTTTTATCCGATAAGGCAAGTACTGAAGCCAAGTTCAACGAAACGAAACTTTTACCCTCTTTAGCTATCGTTGAAGTAATGAACACCGTTTTACCTTTCTCTTCATTTGAATTACTCAATAGAAATTCTAAGTTGGTTCGCACCAAACGAAAGGCTTCTGCGGCGTTGTTGTGACCTTTTATATTTACAACTAAACGTTCGTCTGTTTCAGACTCTGGAATATCGCCTAAGAACGGCAATTTCATGTCTTCTATGTCCTTGACGCCGTGAACTTTTGTGTCTAATAAATCTTTTGAATAAATAACACCAATAGGCACTAACAAACCAATTAAGAAAGCACCTAAATAAATTATTTTACGTTTTGGAGAAACGGGTACACCATCGCTATAGGCTTGATCAATAACTTTTGCATTTCCGACAGTTGCCACGATTGCTATTTCATTCTCTTCACGTTTTTGCAACAAATACAAATACAATGTTTCTTTGATATTTTGCTGGCGAGCAATACTTCTATATTCTTTCTCAAATTGAGGAACAGAAGCGATTTTAGATTTGTATAGATTATCTTGTTTTTGCAAGCTAGAAATTTTGAAATTCAGCGAATTTTTATAATTTTTCAAACTGCTATTCAAGGACCCTCGTAAACTGTTAATTTGTCCTTCTAACTTCTGGACAGCTGGATTTTTTTCACCTGTACTGCGTAATAATCGGTTTCTATCCAAAACAGATTGGTTGTACTGAGCAATAAGCGAAGCAACACTAGCATCTTCCAAACCCAAATTAGATGGCAGTAAGTTATCTACTCCCTCTTGTCTGCCCAAGCTTTCATTCATGAAGTTGGCCAAACTCATTTGTATGTTGGCTTCAACTAAAGCTTTTTCAGCTTCACTGCCTTTTTCCAAATATAGCGCTGCATCAGAAGCTACATCCACCAAAGAATTTTTAGATTTAAATTTCTCACCCTCAGTTTCAACTTCAGCTAATTCTACAGAGATGAACTTCATTCGTTCATTGATAAACTCACTGGTGTTCTTGGCTATCTCGTTCTGATCTTCTATTGCTTCCAACTCATGCTGACGCATTAACTCATTAAGTATGTCGTTGTTTTTTTCAATGACAGGTCCTTTAATGCCTATGGAAAGCACTGTTGATTCCTTGCTGCTTAATTCAATGTTGATTCCTAAACGCAAACCAGTAACAATATCTTGTGTCCGAGAATACACTACCTTGAATGTTTCACCTTTGTTTGAGGCTTTGTAATTTTTTGTTTTGGTGAAATTAACCGTGCCAATTTGAGTTTTCACTGGTGCTCCGAAAGCAATAGTGCCAAAATACTTGCCTTGTTTATTCGTCAAATCGAAATGATTCGCATCCATTATTACAACTATAAACGATTGATCGTTATTTAGGTCTTTTTCTTCAGCAGAAACTAGATTAATTTCAATAGGGCTGGTTTTGTACATTTCTAATTCCCGAATACCAGTTTTTGAATTGTCCGAAAAATAGGTTTTATTCAATTTTAATTCCTCAACAACTTTAGTTAGTAATTTTCTCGATTTGAGTATTTCTATTTCATTGTCAATTTCACTTTGTCCTCCCATTAAACCAAGTTCCGCAAACATATCTAAGTTAGAATCCCCTCCTTTATCATCTTTAATTAAGAGTGAGGCATTCGACTGGTAGGAGGGTGTTGTATAGCGTAAGTATAAATAAGCAAATGAGACTGTAATCATAATGGCTAAAACAAACCAACGCCAATTTTTGATATATCTGTCAAGAATATCGCGAACATTTATGTTTACATTGTCGTTTTCTACAGTTGAAAGTGAGGAATCGAAATCTGCCATTTATCGGACAATTAATATGATAGTGGAAATTATAAGAGAAGACAAGGAAATGAAAATCGTTCCTGTCGTTCGCCATAATGTGGAAGTTGTTCGTGCTGTGGAATTCGGTTCCACGTAGACTACATCATTTTGGTGTAAATAATAAACAGGAGACGCAAAAAAATCTTTATTGGTAATATCCACACGGTATTCTTTCTTTTGCCCGTTTTCTTCTCTGATAACTAAAATATTGTTTCGTAGTCCTGTCATGTTTAAATCTCCTGATAGACCCAGTGCCTCTAACAAGGTGATACGTTCGTTTGGTATTTTATATGTTCCTGGTGTTTTTACATCACCTAACACTGTGATTTTGTAATTCAATATTTGAATTTGCACACCTGGACCTTTTAAGTAGTCTTTGAGTTTATCTTGTATCAGCTCAACAGCATCTTGACGATTTAAGCCACCCAAATGAAGTGTGCCTAAAATAGGGAATTGTATGTTGCCTGCATTGTCTATTAAATAGCCGTTTTGAGCAGGATTTCCATTTAAATAACCACTCACTCCACCTATTTGTGCTGTTGTAGTAATCAGATTAAATGGAATAACAGATTCTGGCTCTTGAGCAGTAACAACTATGCTTAAAAAGTCATCCGTTTGGAAAGTAGGATTGAAAGTTGAAGGAACTTTTCCCAAGCTATCCAGGTTTCCATTTTGGAAATACACCAATTTTTCTTTTGTTTTACAGGAAGGTGCAGCAAGGATGAATAAGCCGAGCAGAAAAAAAATGAAAAAACGGTATTTCATAGATAATGGATATTCAAGGCTGCAAAAGTACGATTTTCAATTCTAGTTTCAACTTCAAGATTGAGTTTTCTTTTTCTTAGTTCTAACAAAAAAGAAGCCTCTCTTTATTAAGGACAAAAGTAACGTTAACAATAGAATAGAAAACAAGAAGATTCCCAGAAGTAAGTTAGGGTGAGTGAAAATGCTCAAATAAATAAACAAACTAGCAAACAACAAGTTGAATGCTCCTAAAGTCAAACTTGCTTTAACGTGCGACAATTCTAATTTGTCTATCAGTAAATGATGAATATGATTTTTGTCAGGAGAAAAGGGTCCTTTTCCTTGAATGATGCGGATTATGAAAACACGGGTCATATCAAATAACGGAATGATAAGGATGGAGGCAGTCACGACAGGAAGATTTGCGGGAATCAGCTTCAACAATTCCAAACGCTCTAGTGGTAAAGACAATAAACGAATGGTCATGGCGGCTATAACAAAGCCTACCACCAAAGTACCTGTGTCGCCCATGAAGATTTTCCTGCGGTTTGAAAAGTTATAACGTAAAAACGCAGATAAACTCCCAATTAATACCAAACACAATCCCATTAATAAATACGCATTTGCCAAGTAGAAAATAATACCGAAAAGTAGTAATATGATTAACCCTATGATACTTGCCAATCCATCTATCCCATCTATTAGATTGTACGCGTTAATTACGGATAGCATGAGGAAAAGTGCCAGTACCCCTGCGACATAAGAATTCAAATTGTTGATCCCCATGAATCCATTCAAGGTGTAAATTTCAAATTTGTAATGGAACAAAAGAAATAAACAGGCAATAATTTGACTGAGAAATTTTGTTCGAGCAGAAAGTACAGTCAAATCGTCTTTTAATCCAATAATGAATAAGATAGTTAGTCCAGGCAGGAATGATGGTAGGGAATTATATCTATCCACATGATCCAAAAAATAAAAGGAAATCATCAAACAAATATAAAAAGCAATCCCTCCAATATTAGGTGTAAGACCTTCATGAGAGCTGCGCTCGTTGGGCTTATCTGTTAAGCGTTTATAAAGCGCTACGCCTATGATTTTAGGAACAAGAGCATAGGTCATTATAAAAGACCCCACTAATAAAAGGACAATATGAATTAAATCAAGTCTCATTATTTCAGTTGCACAAAGTTACTCATGTTTTTTATTTATAAGTTAAAAAGAATTTAGAGATGACAGTTATCAAGCAAATTAATTTTTAGTAACTTCTTTTTGGTAAATCTTTAAACCATTTATCAATTCCTGAGTATTTTGGTTTAAAAATTACCCAAGCAGTTAAAAGTATAATTTTTAGATCTACGATAAAAGACTGATTTTGGATGTACCACATTTCCAATTCACCTTTAAAAGGATAGATGGTGTTCTTGTAGAAATCCCAAGTATCACCGCCTTCATTTTTAACTTTGGTGATCAATTCCTCTTCATCTCTGAAAACAATTGAACCTATACCGGTAAGACCAGGTGTTACGTTATATACTTTCTCCTGAACTTTCTCTGGATAGGTATCAAAGCTAATTTGCATCAAGGGTCTAGGCCCAACAAAACTCATGTCACCTTTCAAAATATTCAATAATTGAGGCAATTCATTGATTTTACTTTTACGCAAGAATCCACCCATGGGTGTAATTCGCGGGTCTTTTTTGGTTGTGATAATACCACCCGCCATTTTTGAACTATTTTTTAACATAGTAGCAAATTTCAAGATGTAAAATTTCTTATTCTTGAATCCAACTCTTTCTTGTTTGTAAAATATTTCTCCCTCACCAGTTAATTTTAGGCCAATTGCGATTGGAATAAGCAGAGGAGATAATAATAAGAGCAAAATTGCAGAAAGCAATATATCACATAAGCGTTTAAATACTAAATACATAAATTACATTTTTTGATCTAAACTTTTTCCAGTCTCGATGTGTTGAAAATCAGGCAAATATTTTTTCAACAAATTCACTATTGATGTTTTATCGTAGTTCCCTGAATTCATTAAGGTTTTTAATTCACCAATAGTGGCTTCGATAGTCGTAATTGGTGATTTTCTTGCATTTTTTATAACCCCTAAACTCGTGTATGTGGCGTTATCAACTTCGTCTGTCTCAGTATAAAACTCTTCGTACAATTTTTCACCAGAAGTATCGGATGAAAAATAATAAATAGGGTAAGGGTCATCCTCTTTTCTAGAGGCAGCTATGGATTTCGCTTCTTGTTCAGAAGAACAATGATAAACGACTTTTTTAGAAACTTTGAAAAAGTCTTCGGTGATATCCTTGAAAAACCCCATTTCTTCTTCATCGAGTTTTGGAAAGAAAATTTCACCGCTATTGCCTAGCATACAAGCTAACATACAAATTTGTCCACTCTCCTCGGGTGATACAAAAAACCGTTTCACATCCGATGGACACGAGATTGGTTGGTTTTTAAATAATCGTTCAATATAACCAGCTAATAATGATCCATTTGAAAATGCGACATTTGCAAATCGGGCAGTAGTAATTTGCAAAGAAGAGCTATAGGCCATTATTACTTCTTCCATCAATTTCTTGCTTGCTCCCATAACATTAACGGGATTGGCAGCTTTGTCTGTGGATACACAGAAAAAATGTTCTGGTTTGTTTTCAAGTAATAAATCCAAAAACTCTTTTGCTTTGAAAACATTGTTTTCTATCATGGCTTCAATAGAATACTTGTCTTTTTCACTTCTTACGTGCTTATGGGCAGCAAAATTGGCAACAATTTCAAATGGGCCTTCTTCAACAAACATTTTTCTAAATACCGGATCACCAAAACTCATCGGGTAAGTTTTAAAGTCTTCAGGAACGAACTGATCTGCTCCGCTCCGTAAATCTCGTGTAAGTTCTGTTAAACCATTTTCGTTCGTATCCACTACATACAATTTGCCAGGTTTAAACTTTAAAATAGCTTTTATATAGGATGAACCGATAGTACCTGCACCGCCAATAACTAATACCGATTTTCCCGCTATTTTCTTACTAAGAATTTCAGAATTTTCTTTAATGTCATCAGCAAAGAAGCTTTCTTCACGCTTGGTGACGTAGGTGTTTATAAATTGTGGTATGTCTATTATATTCATGTTTTTTTTGTTTTCCCTCCTCGAGGAGAAGAGAATGTGTACATTCGAAGACTAAGCGATAGCGCAAGGAATGGGAGGTGATTGCTGTAATTACTATAGAATAAGTTAATTCCAATTAAGTTAGTTTTTTATTCTCTATTCTATTATTATTTATCGGTAAAGTTAAGTGAGTCTTCCTTACTTTTTGCATTGCCCAAAAAGTAACAAAAACGCTAGGCTGTGTAAAGATTCTCTAAAAAAGCTAAAACGTTCTCAGTCATTCACCCCAAACTTAGAAACGCTGTTAGCGAATCGCCCATCTGGCTCTTCGACAGCTGGCTTTCAAACACTGGGTTCATTTCCTTTCACTTTTTTGCTTTTTTTACGAGAACCTTTCCAATGCCGGTCCTTTTTATGTTTACTTAAACGTCATAAATCGATTTTTGTACAATAGTGACCATTTTTTTCTTGTTGATTTACTTCATTATGAATTTCATTTCGCTTTGAAAACCCTGCTTATCAAGGCCGATTTATTCTATTTGTAAAATGCCTTAATCTGCTTCACAACCTCCTTCATCTCATCCTCCGTAATTCCAGCAGAACTAGGAATACTTATGCAACTTTCATAAATACTGGAAGAAATATCCGAATTAGAAACATAGATATCTTCTTTAAACATTTCTAATTGATTCATAGGCATCCAAAACGGTCTCGATTGTACACCATTTTCATTCAAGAAGGTAAGTAATTCACGCATTCGAGAAGTTTTGAAAGTGAACAGCCAACAATTAGCCTCCACGTCTTTTGAAACTGTTTGAAATTCAATGTCACCTATACCTTGGAGTTCTGTGCGATAGAATTGATCCATCTTACGTTTGTTTTTCAACAATTCAGGAAATTGTTCCATTTGCGCAACGCCAACCGCAGCTAGTATGTTAACTAATCGATAATTGTAGCCGATTTCGTCGTGAATGTAATCTAGCGCACTCACTTTAGCTTGGGTAGTTAAGTGTTTGGCCTTTTTCGCCAATTCTTCGTCATCGGTTACTATAACACCACCACCACCAGTGGAAATGATTTTATTGCCGTTGAAACTAAAAACACCAAATTTCCCAAAGGTTCCTGTATGTTTTCCATTGAAATAGGAGCCAAGTGACTCTGTACTATCCTCCAATATGGCTAAGTTGTATTTTTTTGCTATTTCCACTAGTTGATCCATATTGCCCACATTGCCCAAAACGTGAACTGGCATAATCGCTTTGATTAGACGACCAGTTTCTTTCAAGATTAACTGTCCATTCTTAGAAATAGTATTTTGCTTTAGATAATCGGCTAAAAGATTAAGGTCCATTTGCCAATCGTCTTTGTTCACATCTATTAAAATTGGACTTGCTCCTGTATATTTGATAGCATTTAGGGTGGCAATGAAAGTAATATTGGGTGCAATAACATGATCGCCTGACTCAACGCCCGCCAATATCTGAGCAATATGTAAACCCGCTGTACCATTCATACAGGCTATACCATACTTTGCACCAACGAAGTCAGCAACCATTTGCTCAAATTGATTTACGTATGAACCTGCGGAAGAAATCCAACCTGTATCTAAACAGTCTTTAACGTATTTCCACTCGTTTCCATTGAGTAAGGGGACAGATAATGGGATCATTTGTTTCGAATTAATAATGTGAAGTTAAGTTTTAGTTCAATTAGAACATTAAAGCTAGTGGTATTAACTTTTTCTGAATAATTTGTAATACCATTTTTTCAGTATGGTGACATGATAGATATTCATGATTTGAATCGATCCTAAATTTGGAAGTGTGAAACCATTGTATCGGTAACCATCGTCAATGTAAATATAGTCAGTAGGAGCAGGAGTCACATTTATACCTTGGTCTTTAAAAATCTCAATTGCTCTAGGCATATGCAATGCTCTAGTAACAATGACGACATTTTTATTGCTCCCAAAACGCTTTTTAAACGCCAATGCTTCTTCTAAAGTTGATTTCGGAGTAGCCAGCATTTCTATGTTTTCTTTTTTTACTCCTAAGGCAATAGCTGTTTCTTTAGCTAGTTCTGCTTGACTTTTTGCATTTCTCTTTCCAGCAGCAGACGTTATTAAAATGCTATTTTTAAGATAGTTGTAAATTCGAATCCCCTCCACGAGCCTAATAAGAGTTGATGGGTACAAGTTCATTGAGGCTGGAAGGGTTGATTTCGACGATGCTCCTGCTCCTAAAACATAAATATGATATATTATGGTTCGATCCAGTTTGGCCAAATGAATTGGTTCATTTTCTTTTTCAATAGAATGGATTAATTTTTTCGGAAAATAACTTGTGGAACAGAATAAAAAAAGAAACAAACCTACTCCAACAAATAGTTTAAACTTCCTGCTGTTTTTTCTTTTTAACCAAATGGAAATTAGAATCCATATTAAAATATATAGACTCAAACTTGGCAATGAAGTTAAAAAGGAATACACTATTATTTATAGTTTCTGTATACCTTCTAAAGTCAATGATTCTGGCTTTTTAGGTAAATCTTTGAATGTTCGAAACACAATGTCAGAGTCACTTTTTATTATTGACCAAAAGGTTAAAAAAAGAATTTTAAAATCAACAATAAGAGAACAATTGTGGAAATACCAGTCCTCCAGGGCTCCTTTATAAGGATAAATGTGTGTTTTGTAATATTCCATAGGGTCTTTTCCTAAGTCTTTGTAGGCAGTTGCAAGTCTCTCTTCGTCTCTAAAAACTAACGATCCTAACCCAGTAATTCCTGGTCTATTTTTGTAAATTATGTTTTGAACCTCTAAGGAATACTTTTTGAAACTAGCGACCAATAATGGCCGAGGGCCAACTAAAGCCATGTCTCCTTTTATTACGTTAATAATTTGAGGGAGTTCATTAATTTTTGTTCTGCGTAAAATACGACCTACGCTGGTGATTCTAGGGTCGTCTCTTACAGTAAGTGATTTATTTCCAATATTTGCGCTGTCTTTTAACATCGTGGCAAACTTGTAAATGTAAAAAGGCTTGTTATGCAAGCCCATTCTTTCCTGAAGATAAAATATTTCGCCTTCTCCAGTGAATTTTAGAATTACTATTATAATTATAAATACTGGAGAAATTAGAATAATACCAATTAAACCAAGAAATAAATCAAGTGATCTTTTCAAGAATAGATAAGTATTTTTAGAAATTACGTTTGTCATAAGAACAGAAAAACTTTTGGTATTTAGTACTTTTTTGCAGGGACACCTTTTACATGGATACCTGATTCCAAATCGTTAACCACCATTGATTGTCCTCCAACTTTAACGTCATCACCTATATGAATGAATTGTCTTGTTGATGAACCAATACCTAGTTCAGTATTCACGCCAATTATTGTGTTACCACCAAGGTTTACGCCAGGAGCTAAACTAGAAAATTGGCCAATTTTACATTCATGACCAACTGCACAATTCATGTTTAAAATTGAAAAATCATCCAGAATCGTTCCGTAATTTATACTACAATTTGGATAAACTATCACTCCTTGACCAATTTTGACACCTTCTGAAATCCAAGCATTTTTGGAAACCAGAGTAGGGAAGTTAATGAGTGAATTGGATTTCAATTTATCGTAGATTTTTCTTTTTATCGCAGGAAAAGCAATACCAATAATTACATCTATGGGTGCTTTGATGTCCAAAAGGATATCTTCAGAACCAACAATCTTCTTTCCAACAAAGGTTTTATCAATTTTGGAAGAATCGTTATCTAAAAAAAGAATTTCTCTATTTTCTAATCCATACAAAGATGGATTTGTAGCTATATGCCCTCCAACACTTCCTGCTCCAATAATGTAAAGTTGTTTCATCGCGCGTATGCTAAATTTAAATTGTCTTTATAGATCTAATTTATGTTTTAGACCTTGTTTCACAGGTAATTGCCAAACTAATTTGCACCAATCATGGTTTCCTTCAATAAAGCCAGGACCGTTTTCTGTCACAACGATATCCCAACCTATAGATTTGTTCTGTGGAAACTTCAAGGAAGCTTCTTTTGTCATCGTTAAAATTTCATTCCAATACGGAATCTGAAACCCAATGATTCTAATTCCAGTTAAAGGATGCACCTGTTCTGAAGGTTTAGTTATATCGGAATAAACAGCAGGACCGTTTATTATTCCTGTTTTTTCGTCAACTGGTGCGGCGAGATTTCCTGCTGCCATATTGTCCACGTCACTGTTGACGGAAATTCTCAATCTGCATCCTAAGATTTCATAGCTTCCATCTTTCCTAATTTGGGTGAAAATACGGACTGTGTTCACAGCGGTAGGAGATAATTCTTGAATATCAGAATGTTGCATTATGTACGATTCAACAATACCAAACTCGTGTTTTCGCATGTAATCCAACAATTCAGATTCTTTAAGATCAGAAGTACTAACTATTTTAACACCGGAACCTGCCTTGCCACTGGATTCTTTTAGAACAATTTTATCGTTTTCCTCATAGATCTTTGAGATTAAATCAGAATTCTTCTCTAATTCTTCCAAGGTGTATAAATGATGCTTGAAAAACTCTTTGTAATTCGTGTAAAATTGACGTTTGTCATCAAGAATAATACGCTCACTTAGAGGGTTTGCAATTTTTTGAAATTCATACATTGTTCCAGTACCAGCCCATTTCTTTTTTTCTTCAGGAGTTTTATTGTAAAACTCAAATTGGAAATACTCGAGGATGGAAATGTTTTGTTTGTATACATCGACTACACTAGAACCAAACAAAGCAATTTTGTTTCTACCAGTTATGTTTGAAGAATGCGTTAAAAACTTTTTAAGTAACCCCCAATTCATTTGTTTGAGGTAATATCCTAAATATAATGTTCTTTGAAACATGTTTTTTTACTTTTTAGTGTAAAAGTCGTATTCGTTTTTGATTTCTTCCCAAATCAGTTTTTGTGCAAATTTCTCTTCTGTAGATCTTCTAACATTTAAAGATGCACTCCTTCTTAATTCTTCGTTGCTATAGAATATATTCATTTTTTCACACAAAGCGTTTTCGTCTTTCATTGGAACTAGCAATCCAGTTTCACCATCGATTATAATTTCATTGCATCCGTTAATGTTAGTTGCAATTATTGGCAACTCCATCGCTCCAGCTTGCAGCAATACGTTAGGAAAGCCTTCTCTATACGAAGGGAAAACAAAAACGTCTGCTAGATTTAGAAATGCTCTAACATTATCCGTTCGTCCGGGATAGATTATACTTGGTGAATTGAGAATAATATTTCGAGTTTCTTCAGAAAGAGAACTGTTTTCTGCTTCCATTGGACCAACCAATAATAGTTTTGCTTCAGGTTTACTGACCTTAACTTTTTCAAAGGCATTAATTAACTCAACTATACCTTTGTCTTTAGCCAATCTACCTAAAAACATGTAGACGAAGTCGTTCGGTTCAATACCGAGCTCTAATTTTAAACCTTGAATTTCTTGCTCAGAACCTACGTAGTCTTTTTTGTAAAATTCCACGTCTATTCCATTAGAACTCCCGTTGCCAAATACTTTTACTTTATTGGTTGAGGTGAATTTATTATCAAGAATAAAATCCTTCAAACCTTTAGAATTAGGGTAAACCTTATGGGCACATTTGTAGGTTAGTTTTTCTGTAAATTCTAGAATTTTACGTTTAGTACCTTGAACTTCCATTAATGGCATTCCCCCTAAAGTATGCAAACGGGCAGGTACTCTAGTGATTTTTGCAGCTATCATGCCCAACAACCCAGCTTTTGGTGTATGCGTATGAACGATATCTGGCCTTTCCTTTCTAAACAATTGAATTAGCTTAAAAAGGGAAACAAAATCTTTTTTAAGGTTGATGGTTCGAGAAAAAGGAATGGATATCATTGTTATACCTTCTCTTTCTTGAATCTCATTAAAATCTTTCTCTACAAAGCTAGAAACGCCAATTACATCATACGATTCCTTAATGAAGGCCAGTTGACCAACCAAAATCTTATTCATCGATACTGGGACAGTGGTAATTCGTATGATTTTCTTTTTTTTCACTGCAGTAAAGTTCTAATTTGTTTTGTGGCTTGTTGAAATCCGAAACAATTCCAATGATCAACATCATCAGGTGAATTTCTCCATTTTAAGTTGTCCTCTGTTTTAAATCGATAATAATTTAATCCAAATTGCTCGAATAAAGTTACTATTTCATCACTAGTTTCAGGGTGTAAACAAAAAATAAGGTTATCAACTTTGTATTTTGATTTTATAAATTGAAGGAGTTTCTGACAATACTCGGCAGAATGATTCTCTTGTAATTGTTTTGATTTCTGTTTAGAAAACTCCATACGAGGACCTGCATTCATTAGGGAAGATCGAAAGAAGAAAAGTGTTTTTATACTATAAAAAGCTTTTTTTAAGAAAGGACTGTTTATAGTCCCAGGTACTATTTCATCTTTCTCTAAGTCAACTTGGACAACATCGTTTTTACGGCCTTCTTGAGCTATACTTTCTGCAAAATCACTCTCTTTTACAAAAATGAGTTGCTTTACAGTCTTGTATTTGGATTGTAAATACTTCGCTATTTCAAGATATTCAATAAAGGTGGCACCAGACCTTCCTGTTTCAAGAAAATTATACTTTAAGTTAGATTGATTCAGCAAAGTTCCTAAATGACAATCATCTTCATTCATGAAATTTTCGATGTGTGAATCTCCTATTAATGTAATTAAGTTACTTAAGTGTTTTGGAGCTTCTCCAGGCCAACCTTCTGAATTGATTTGCCATTGATGTGTTCCGCCCGTCCAGTATCCAGATTGATTTGGCACATAACACTGAATTCCAAACTCATTTATTGTTCTTTCTGGAATGTCTATGGCTAAATGATTAAATCGAATGTAACTTTCAATGCTTACAAAAAGGACTAAAATAAATAATGTCAACCTTAAAATAAATTTCTTCATTTATTTAAAATTGGAAATAGATAAATTCTTGTTGATCACCAGCAAAAAACAAGGTGCTGAGTACTAAAAAAACATACAAACTCCATCTTGTAAATGTCATAGGAAGTAGTTTCTCTAGTTTAGAAATTCCAAATTCATTTCTTCTATTTAGCCATTCAATGGTAAAGAGGAGAATAATAAAACAAGTCAATTTAAAAGGTATGTCCACTAGAAGATGTGTAAAATCACCAATAAACATTTGACTTAAAAAATTCAATGCACTTGATATATCGTCTGAACGGAAAAACACCCAAGCTAAAAGTGTCAAGATAAAGGTTGTCAGTATTTTAAAAACGTCTTTGAGGCCTATCCATGACCAATTTATTTCAACTATTTCTAAATTATTTCTGTTTCGCTGAATTAGCAATAAAGGTAAATAAAATAGAGCATTTAATGCTCCCCAAGCTATGAAAGTCCAATTCGCCCCATGCCAAAAACCACTAACGATAAAAATTATAAATATATTTCGGATTTTTTTAAGGTGTGAAACTTTACTTCCACCAAGTGGAATGTATAAATAATCTCGGAACCAAGTCGACAACGAAATGTGCCACCTTCTCCAAAACTCTGCAATATCTCTAGAGAAGTAGGGGTAAGAGAAGTTTCTCATTAATTTAAACCCAAAAAGTCGCGAAGTTCCAATAGCTATATCAGAATAACCCGAGAAGTCACAATAAATTTGAATGGTGAACATGAGAGCCCCAACAAATAAAGTTATGCCTGAGTAATCAGAATAATTGTTGAAAATCATGTTAGCATATTCTGCACAATTATCAGCAATAACCACCTTTTTAAACAGTCCCCAAACAATTTGTCGTAACCCTTCTTTTGCCTCAGTATTGCTAAAAACTCTTTTTGTATTAAACTGCGGCAGTAGGTTAGTGGCACGTTCTATCGGACCCGCAACTAATTGTGGGAAGAAGGATACGAAAGCGGCAAATTTTACAAAGCTTCGGCTTGGTTCTAGCTTCTTTCTATAAACATCAATAGAATAACTCAATGTTTGGAAAGTGTAGAAGCTTATTCCAACTGGAAGAATTATGTTTAAGGAGTTGGCATTAATGGAATACCCCATAAATGTAAAAGCGTCTACAAAACTTTCCAGAAAGAAATTATAATATTTAAAAAAACCCAGAAATCCCAGATTGACTATTATACTGGTCCATAAAAAAAACTTCCTTTTTAATGGACTATCTGTTTTTGAAAGGGCAATACCTACAAAAAAGTCAACTAATGTACTGAATAGAATTAAGGACAAAAATCGATAATCCCACCAACCATAAAAGACATAGCTAGCAACAAGCAAAAGAAAATTTTGAAGATTCAGATGCTTATTAGTAACAAACCAATAGAGAACAAATACTATTGGAAGGAATACAGCAAAATCAAGTGAATTGAAAAACAATTTTAAAGGATAAGTTTATTTATAAGTATGTTCTATCATTGTCTAGTTTTCAAGCTGATTATTCTTTAACCATTTTTGAAAAATGAATAATAGCCATAGTTTTGATGAATGGTTTTCTTCGTTATTAAAATGCTCTTTCAGTATTTTCTGAATGTAATTCGTATTTAAAAAACCTTGCTGATCAATTTTTTGGGGATCTAAAAGGTTCAATAATTCATCTTTTAATTCAGTTTGAAACCAAAGTCTAAGCGGCAAACCAAAGCCTTTTTTACTAAACGCCATCGTTTCTGGAGGTAGTAAATCAGCAAATGTTTCCTTTAAAATCTTTTTTTTATTAGTTCCCTGGATTTTAAATTGATGAGGCAGTCTCGCTGAAAAATGGACAATTTTCGAATCCAAAAAAGGAACCCGAGCTTCAAGTGAATTAATCATGCATGCTCGATCAACTTTAGTCAACATATCTCCCTCTAAAACTAATTTAAGATCGCTATAAAAAGTTTTTGAGAGTTCATCGCCAGATTTTTCATTAAAGTATCTTTGAATATCACTATCAACATTAAGATCTTCCAACAATAGTTTGTCTTTTTCTTGATTGTTAAACCCTAATGAGCACAAGGATTGGTAGCGTTCACTTTCATTTAACTTAGCTGATTTGATTACTTTTTTTACCTGTCTTAATTTCTGATTGGTCCGGTTGTTATGAGGAACGATATTTACAATAGATTCGAACGGTTTTCTAACGATACTAGGAACCTTACTATATTTTGAAGCATAATAACCTGCTAAATATTTTTCATAGCCTCCAAAAAGTTCATCAGCGCAATCTCCAGTCAATACAACTGTAACTTTTTCTTTGGCTTTTTTAGCCACCATCATGGATGGAATTGCTGAAGAATCACCAAACGGTTCATCGAAATAGGCAATTGTATCGTCAACTACAGTTAATAAATCATGATGATCTAACACATGTAATGTATGCTCTGATCCAATGTGTTTAGCCACCAAGGCAGCTCTTTCACTCTCATCGTAAGCTTTCTCTTTAAAACCGATGGAAAAAGTTTTAATTGGAGTAGGAGAGACCTTTGCCATAATGGCCGAAACGATACTTGAATCAATGCCACCGCTCAAAAAAGAGCCCAATGGAACTTCAGATATCATTCTTTGTTTGATGGAATCGAATAAAAGTTGATGCAGTTCCTTCTTTGCTTCATCATACGATTGTATTTGGTCCTTATTAGCCTCTTCAAACTCTGTTAAAGCATTGTAATAAAAGTGTTGTTTAACTTTGTTCTCTGAAACCTTTAAGTAACTACCTGCCTCCAATTTAAAAACATCCTCATATATAGTGTAAGGAGCTGGAATATACGTCAAGCTGAAATACAAATTCAACGCTCTCTTGGAAATTTTCTCCGAATCGTAAAACTCTTTTAACGCTTTTAATTCTGAGCCAAAATAAAGTCCTTGTTCACTCTGTGTATAGTACAACGGTTTTTCTCCATAACGATCCCGTGCAACAAAAAGTTCTTGCCTTGTTGTATCCCATAAAGCAAAGGCAAACATGCCTTCTAATTTTTTAAGACACTCGACAATACCCCAAGTTTTATAAGCTTCGAGTATAACTTCTGTATCAGAATTCGTTGAAAAGGAAACACCAAGGGTGATTAATTCTTCACGCAGATCAAGAAAATTATATATTTCACCGTTAAATGCAATTATAATTTTTTGTGTAGAGTCCCACATAGGCTGTAAACCTGAAGCCAAATCGATAATTGCCAATCTGCGGTGACCCAAAAGTACTTTTTCATCAGAAAAGGTGCCGCCTTCATCAGGTCCCCGAAATTTTAAAGTATCTCGTAAAACGTCAAACTTTTGAGGTTCACAAAAAGTATTATTGAAGGCATAAATCCCGTTAAATCCGCACATTGGTTTTCTTGATTACCTAATTCTAATTTATAAAATCTAAGTATTTTTCTATTATCTTATTGGAGTTCAGATTAGTCTGAATCTTAGAGGCATTTGAACCTAGCGTATGACGAAGCGTCTCATCTTTAATGAGATTATCCATTTCTTTGGCGAGTAGTTCATAGTTTTCTTTTTCGACTAAAATACCGTTTTCTCCATTTTGGATTATATCTCTTGGTCCAGCAATAAAATCAAAGCTAATAGAAGGACATCCAGCGGCCATTGCTTCAATCAAAGAGTTAGGAAAGCCTTCAGACCTTGAAGGAATTACAAATATTCCAGCTCGTGCATAAATTTGATCCATGTTTTTAACGTGACCCAAAAATTCTATTCTGGAAGCAACTTTTGTATTTGCTAAGCTCATTAAATAGTCAGCCTCTTCCTTTTTTCCACCTGCAAAAACAAGATGCCATTCTTCATTTTCTAATTGATTAAAGGCTTCAATAAGTAAATCAAATCCTTTGCAGGGGTCATTAAACCTTCCCACAGCCAAAATAATTTTCTCTCGCTTGATTTCTGGATACAACTGAATATCACGAAGGGCATTTGGTATTACTGCATATTTAGTTTTTCCATATAGCTTCTGATGATACTCAGAAGCTAAAGAAGTTTGAGAAATAATACCTTTTGGCCTTCTTAAGAAAAACGAAAGTTTAGAAAACAGTTCAATATGCCTTGGCCAAATGTACAGCGGGCTTGAGCGTTCAGATACATAGATCTTATATTTTGTAAAAATAAGCGCCAAGTTGGCGATGGCTGCATAAAATTTGGTGTAAGCTATGATATGATCGGGTTGGAGTTCTATAATGTTTCTACGGACGTACTTTATAGTTTTAGACAAACTCATTTTTGCCACATTAAAGTTCTTCGGTTCTACGTAATTGGTTTGTAATTCGAAAAAATGCGCCTCTGGAATCAAAGCTAAATATGTAACATCATGACCAGCGTTTTTGAACCCATTGGCAATATTAGTAGATGCTCTTTCCACACCTCCCATACCTACATTTGGACCAATAATTACGATTTTCATTAATTGAGTTATTTTCTTTAATTCAAGACAAAAGTCTATTTTCTATTAACTCTCTTTTTTATATAATATCTTAAAAACTTAGAAGCTTTTCTTACACCGATAAGTTTTATAAGTAATTTAACTTTATGTACTTTTTGATTTGTGTCATATTGAAATAACCATTTTAAGTTATTTATTCTAGCTCTATATTTTTTAAATTCGATTTCATTCAAATTACTTGAGACAGCTAACAAAATTGAGTATTCATAAGCAAGAAATGACAAAAACAACGCGGTGTATTTTTTATCTAATTGATTTTTCAATCGATCTGATTCACTTTCGATTATTTCAATGAAATTTATAAAACTATTTATATCAAAGCTATTAGTCAAGGAAGTTGAAACTTGTCTTCTATAAGCGTAGTACTCTGAGTTTTTAACGACAATATTATCTGATTTTTCAATTAGTTCCATAAACCAATTTATATCACCTGCAATTTTCCCAACTGGAAATAGAATGTTTTTATTTAAGAGAAATTCACGTCTAAAGATCTTATCCCATGGACTTATTGGGACATTTCCATTTGCAACAAATGAATGTAATTTATCATAGGTAGAATTACCTGGTTCAATTGCTGATTTACCAAAATCTGGCCTCTTTTTTGTCGTATTTGATTTCTGAAAATATTCAACATATTTATAAATTATAAAATCAGTGTTTGGTAATTCTGTAAATACTTTTATTAATTCATTAAATGTGGAATTCGAAATGAAATAGTCATCTTGGTCCATAAAAATAACATAATCACCTTTACACAAACTCAAACCTACATTCCTTGCATTGTTAGCACCTCCGTTTTTAATTGAAACGTAATTAATGGAATCATATTGATTGGAAAAAGATTTTGAGATTTGAGGAGAGTTATCTTTTGAGCCATCGTCAATTATAAATACTTCAAAGTTTTTATAGTCTTGATTTATCAATGAGTTTAGGCATTTTTCAATGAAGACACCTGCATTATACATGGGTATAACAATGCTAATTTTTTTTCCTGGCATCATAAATTATTTTAACAATATGTTCAATGTCATTTTCTTCAAGTTCAAAAAATAAAGGTAATCTGAGTAAAACATCGCTATATTGGTCTGAATTAACCAGTGGCAAGCCGCGATACTTATCTAAGTAATATTCACTCGTGTGTAAACTAATATAGTGAAAAACAGCTAAAATATTGCTTGCTTTTAAAACCTCTATAACCTGATTTCGTTCCTCAATACTATTAAACAGGATAAAAAACATATGCGCATTATTTGTCGCAAAATCAGGTAAATGGGGTAGCCTAATTCCAATTTCATTTGCAATGGGAGATAGTGATTCAAAATATTTATCCCATAATTTCTTGCGTTTATTTTGGATCAGATTTAATTTTTCTATCTGGGCAAATAAGAATGCTGAGATTAATTCAGAAGGTAGAAATGAACTACCAATATCTTTCCAACCATATTTGTTTACTTCTCCTCTGAAAAACTCAGACCTATTGGTTCCTTTTTCCCAAATTATTTCGGCTCGATTAATAAATTGTTCATCATTAATAACCAACAAGCCGCCCTCACCAGCTATAATGTTTTTTGTTTCGTGAAATGAAAAAGCTGATAAATGACCAATTCCTCCAAGTGGTTTATCCCCAATTTTACTTTTCACTTTTTTACTACCTAAGTAAAAAGAATCTACAGCCTGAGCAGCATCCTCTATAACTATAATATTGTATTTATTAGCAATCTCCATAATTTCGTCCATGTCACAAGCTATACCTGCATAATGAACAACGACAATTGCTTTTGTTTTTGATGTAATTAAACTTTCCAATTTGGAGGCGTCAATATTTGGATTTAGAGAATTAGAATCTGCAAAAATTATATTCGCACCATTTCTAACAAAGGCCAGTGCAGACGATACAAAAGTGTAAGATGGAACAATTACTTCATCACCAGCTTCGATGTTTAATAAAATTGCACACATCTCCAATGCGTCTGTACAAGAAGTAGTCATTAAACATTTCTTGAAACCATATTTTTTTTCAAACCACTCCTGACATTTTTTGGTATAAATACCATTTCCAGAAATTTTACCAGATTCAACAGCTGACTGAATGTACGTTAATTCCTTTCCTGTCAAATATGGTTTGTTAAAAGGAATTATACCATTCTTTTTTTCCATAGGTGATATATTTTTATTGTTTCTTTAATTTCGAAACCTAATTGTTCGTAAAATTTACACGCTCCACTATTTTCCAATTGAGTAGCAACCTCCAACTTAGGTATTTTTCTATTTATCAAATACGATTCAACTTGATTCATTAGTTTTTTACCAATTCCTTGGCCTCTTAGACTGTCATGCACGGCAATAAGACCTATAACGGCTGTTTCATTTTTAATTTCTATCGTAACAAAACCGCCTAAAGAACTTTTATCTCGGTAAACAAAAACCTTCTGTGTTTCGGTTTCGTTTACTGCTTTTTTGATCCAGATGTTGTAAAGTTCTTCAAATTTACCTTTTTCAAAATTTTCATCTAATTTGAATCTTGATTTATGACCACTTTCAAGAGCAAGTTGAAACAATTGATCCATTGAATCAGAAGAACTGAATTCAACACAATCGACTAATTTCCCATCAAATTTGATTTCTTTTTGAAATATCACTTTTGAATCAACAAGTTGAGCATTGCTTTGCTTAATAATATTATTCGATATCCCTTTGGGATCTTGACTAAAAACATATAATAAGTCGTAATTTTTAGAAATTAGCTCTTGGATAATTTCATTATTTAAACCTAGTACTTTTCCAATTTTTAAGTTGAAAAAATCGCTGTCCCAATTTAAATGTTGTATCAATTTCTTTTTATTAATTTAAAAATTTTGCAACAATTTGACTATTGTATTTTTCATCGTGAATTTCTTCAACATCACGTCCACCTTTGGCTTCACTTGTATATTTCCCTTCTATTTTAACAATCGATTTAGCGCCCATCAAAAACCACATATACTCTAAATCTAAATTTCCAACATCGATGGCTTGGTATCCCTGATTCGCTAAATCAAAGACCAATGGCTTAGCGGTTGGCCCGAGAGAAACTAGTATGAGACTAGATTTAGAGAAGGTTAATGCCGAATCGAGTAAATTTTGATACTGATCAAAAGCATGGTGGGCGGGTGCAATTATTCTTACTACTGAATTTGCATTTTCAAAAAGATTATTAGTTGTGCCAAGTCTACTTTTTTCACCTTCAATTAAAACAATATCCTTACCATTCCAAATTGATCTGAATTTTTCAAATAAAGGACCTGAATTAGAGTTGTTTTTGAATCCGATGTACAATCTTGTGATACTTGAATTATAGTAGTCTTTTTCTAGGTTTAAATATTTCCGGAGTTTAGGGTAAGTCCAAACTACAATTGCTCTCCAAGAAGTTTTTACATCATTTTTTAGATTGTCGAGAGTTTGAAAACCTATAGGTAATCCAACTAAAATATTTGAATTGTCTGACTTTAAAATTTCGATAAATCTATCCCTGAGTTTTTCATTTTGTACCTGAAATGGTAAATTTCTTTTTTCGGTAATATAAATTAATTCACCATCTCCAAAGCGACAAATTGAACATTTATCTTTGATTATCAAGTCAATAGTTTCCTCAATAGTAGCAATTTTTGGTAAAGGATAAATTTTAATTATTATTGGATAAATAGCACTAAGAAAGTGTTTAAACGCTTTCCTCGGATATTTAAAAAACTTACCGTATTGTAAATTCATACTTAGTTTTTCTAATTATTTCAAGTCAAAAATTAGTTCCCATTTCCACTCCTCATCCATCTTTCGTACCACATTTGAAAGACCAAAAGTCTCCAAATTATAGCTACATATCGCAATTCACCTTTTTTAAACTGATTTACTAAAAGTTCTACATAATCGGCTCGAAAAAATCCATCCTTTTCAATGGTTGATTTGTTTAGGTATTGTCCAATCAAATATGCTAAATCATTTTTAAGCCATTTGTAAATTGGTAAATCAAATCCAACTTTGGGTCTGTCCATGATTTCTTTAGGTACATATTTATAAACGATTTCTCGAATTGGTCTTTTGCTTTCTGAACCATTATGCTTGTAATCGTATGGTAAAGCTGCGGCAAACTCCATTAAATTGTGATCCAATAATGGCTCTCGACCCTCTAAAGAAAAACCCATTGCTGCCCTGTCTACCTTTACAAGTAATAAATTTGCTAGGGTATCTTCTACACCTAAAATGTATAATTCGTCTAAGGGTTCGGTAATTTTTTTTATTGTTTTTTGATGGGGGGTATTTTCAAAGTTTTGACTGAATAATTTATTCATCATAGACTTTGGAAATCCAATTTGTTGAATATGCATTTGGTAAATTCTGTCTCGCTCCGAGGCCGTTAGAATATTGCCTAAACCTTCAATTTTTTTCTGTAAGTGACTATATTTTCCACTGAATAGAGGGGCAGCCATTTTTGCAATTCTACCTGATATTTGCTTCAAAGGAATTTGATTAATCTTACTTAGAACTTCAGGTGTTGATTTAAACCCGTCATATCCACCAAAAAGTTCATCTCCACCGTCTGCAGAAAGAGCTACGACAACTTCTTTTCTTGCCAATTTGCTTACCAACATAGTTGGAATGCAAGAAATGTCAGCAATTGGGTCATCAAACAAATAAGCCAATTCAGGAATTAAATCCATAGCATCCTGCTGTTTGCAATCATAACTTGTATGATCGGTACCCAAGTGTGCCGCTATTCTTGCTGCATCTTTGGATTCATCTACTCCATCCGAAAAACCGATTGTAAAAGTTTTCAATTTTTCTATACGGTCTTTTTGTAATAGAGCCGTAACCAAAGTACTATCGAATCCCCCGCTCAAAAAAACACCTACCGGCACATCAGAAACCATTCTTAATTCACAAGCTTCTTGGGCTAGTTTTTCGGTTTGTGAAATGGCTTCTTCAAAGGAACCAGTGAACTTTTCTTGTTCAAAAAGATCGCTGTAGCTCCAGTATTCTTGTAAGCTTATTTCATTGGATTTACAGTCATAAATCGTCCAAGAACTTGTTGCCGCTTTTTTTACTCCTTGCAGGATTGTACTATCATTGGTACTATAACCATAATTGATAAATGACGATAAACTTCTAGAGTCAACTTTCGGTAAAAAAATACGCGTAGCGAAAAAAACTTTTAGTTCTGAACCGAATATTATTCCATCTTTATTGTGATAAAAATACAAAGGTTTCACGCCAACCCGATCTCTGCACAAATACAACTTATCATTTGAGCTGTCATAAATCCCAAAAGCGAACATACCCGAAAACTTATTAACGCATTTTGTTCCCCATGCGTGAAAGCTTTTCAATACGACTTCAGTGTCAGAAGAAGAATCGAATGTATAGCCTAAAGTTTCCAATTCTTTTTGAATGACTTTGAAGTTATAGATTTCTCCGTTTAAAACTATGGTAAGCTCTCGAAAATACATAGGTTGCTTTCCTAATTCTGATAAATCTAAAATCGAAAGTCGGGTATGGGCAAGACCTAAGTTTCCTGTAGCTGTTTTCTTAAAATATATATCTCTACCATCAGGTCCTCTGTGCTCTAAGACCTTATTATATTTTTCTAACTGACTCTGCTCTAGTTGAAAAGTTCGATCAAAAAAACCGCTAATTCCGCACATACTTTGATTCTATTAGGTCACCAAGTTCGTCTGAACTTAGAAATTCTATATCTGGATAAGTTTCAATCAATTTAACTATCAATTTTTCAAACTGGAATATGTTCTTATCTCGAGTTTGAGTATCTAGACCTCCAACAAAATTTAGTCTATGCATACTTACAATGGCGGGAGTATTAAATCGAAAAGCTAGTTTTACTTTTTTAAACGCATGATTTGACCAATCTAGATCATCTGAATATGAGGGTTCAAAAAAGGTATTTCGAACTAAATATCTCAATCCAGTTTTTTTATCTTTTTGTCCAGTATAATGGTACAAATTTTTATATCCACCTTCTGTTGGTTCCTGTTGAAAAAAAGTAGTTTGAAGTTGTTTAACACCTAATTCTGCAAATTTCTCTTCTAAATCACTATGCCAAATATATCTAGGAGAAATGAGTGTAGACGACGAAAAACCAAATGTTTTTTTAAAAAGTTGCATTCCTTCTGTGATACTTTCTTCGATGTATTTTTTTTGTGACACATTTTCATATTCAAAGGCTGCCATTAAATTCTTTCGATGATTTCCATTGCTAGGTGCATCTATTGCGAAACATCCCAATCTAAAAGCATCTAAGAAGTATGTATTTTTGTTTTGTAAGGCCTGCAGCCAAAATTGGGCATTAATGTGTTCGCGTCCATGAAACTGAGCTTGAAAATAACCTTTTTTGAGAAGTTCCTTAATCTTTTCAATCACCTTTTCGTCTCCATCGCGTTTTTTGTATGTTTCCGTAAACAATTCAACATGGTATTCCTGAAAGTTTGAATCTTTGATTTTTTGAAAATCAGGATTACCCATGATGAAATTTGCTGTAATACGAATTTTTTTATGGTATTTGTATTCTAATTCGGTAAGCAATTCATCCAATTTTTCTAAATCCTCCAATCTTTCTAAACTATCGAATTTTGAATGTGGATTAGTAGTAACATCTATTCCTGCCTTTTCTAATTTTTCACGAACCTCCTTATTTGGAATTCTTTCGCTTCCCCAATCATCGGATTCTATTACAACGATCTTTCGGGAAGTTTTGAACCCTTGTACAAGGGACTGTAAAAATTTTATTTTTCCAAATCGACTCATTACAAACTATTAAGTTCATTAACGGACACGAATTCTACATCACCCCATCGGTTAATAATTTCACTGAAAAGTTGGTCCAAAGCTTTAAGTCCTTTGACTCGGTTTTTTTCATCTATTCCACCCACAAAACTTGCTCTATGGTTAGAAATAATAACTGGTTGATTGTTTTTAAAAGCCTCTTCAATATCGTATAAACAGCGATTTATACCGTTGTCATTATCAGAAAAATTACTTTCAAATACTGCATTTCTAACAACTACTTTCAATCCTGATTTTTTCTTTCGGCCTAAATAATTGAATTGATACTTTTCTTTACCATCTACCAAAGGAATTTTATAAAAACGACCAAGGTCTATCCAATCTACTTCTTCTTTTACCAATGTCTTTTCTATGGCAGGATTGTAAAATAAAGCAGGAGGAGTGAAAACTTTTGCTCTATATCTAAACAAATTTTCAAATATGGATAAACCACTTTTAAGTATTTCCTTCTGTGTATCTATATCGTTTTGGTTCCAAACATCGAACGCTGCAGCAAAATCACGGTTCCGTCTATTAGTTTGGATATATTCACTTGGAAAGAAGAAAAAATGATTTTCAAAGGCTAAGCGTGAAAAGGAATTTTCATTTTGTAATTCTTGCATCCACCAATTTACCTGCAAGTGTTCACGACCATGGAATTGAGGGACATAGATCTTCTCTTGGATGCCATGCTTTGCCAATTCCAAGACTTTATCTGAACCAACATTTCTTTTATAACTTTCATCAATTGATTCATGAAAATATTGCTGGAAATTGTTTTCTTGAATTCGTTTAAAATCCGGATTTCCCACATTAGTAACTGCGGTAATAATTGGATGATTTCCTTTACCATCTTTGTGCTTTAAAAGAATTTCAAAAAGTCCTTCCATGTCTTTGTTCGATTCCAAGGTATCGAATTGGTCAAAACGATTGTTTATAATCAATCCTTTTTTTATAAGCTCTTGTTGGTCCTGTAACGATTTTATGCGCATAGAGCCCCAATCGTCACTCATGAAAATAATGAGCTTTCTATTTGTTTTTAAAGCCGGCCAATTAGATATCTTTTTTACTAAGCTTCTCATCAGAACAAAATGGATTGCAAGGAAACATTTTCATAGAAGCCTAAAGGCATGAAAAAACTCGGGCCGAGAACATAAACCGATGCCGTTGCAGAAAATAAACGAAAAGTTAAGATTAAAAATAATCCTAGGATGGGTATTCCAATTCTATTCAAAGTTACTATTCTCTTCGCAATACGTTCATATGTAAAGTACAAAAGTGTAGCAGAAAAAGCAAAAATGTAAAATACAGTATAAAAACGACTTCCTGAAGGCAATAATGCACTAAGGTTAGCGAATGTCAAAAATAATAAAGCGAAAGAAAAATAATTGGCCACTAATTGTGTTTTAAAACGTGCTTTCGTTTTTATAAAGATGATGATGAGTGTCAGCAGAGTAAAATACTTTATGCCATTTTCAATTAGAGTTATATACCAAGCAGTTTGTTGACTTTGATTGGTTATAGCTTCAATATATTCCTCATTGGTATAATCAGTTATTTTTGATTTAGAAGCAGTGCCAAAAATTGCAGCATATTGTCGCACTTGCTGAATATTTAACTCAACAACAAAAAAGGAGCTGATGGCGAGTATACCATAAATTTTGGGTTTATTTTTGAGAAATACGTATGTTAGCAAGACGATAACTGCAGGTAAAAAACTAAAATGTACAAGAAATGAAATACAAGTGAAAACTATATTTTTAATAATTGGTTTATGCAAATAATTCATGGTGCCAACGGCAAATATCCAAGCTGCAGCCCACATTCTGAACCCTCCTATGTTTTGTATAGGATTAACACAAATTAAGAAAAGAAAAAAAAGTAAAGCATTTTTATTTTGATGTGAAAGATAATGTCCATACATCCTTTTTAGATAATAAAGCATTAAACTGCCAAAGATAAGGCTATAGACCGCAAACAAAACCCCGTGAAAGTCGGTAAATCTGGAAACTGTGTACATCAAAATTGGCTCTGCTACATCCAATGTTTCTTCATACAAATGTTTAAAAGTAACGTATAAATTCTCAAATGGCTCGTTATACACTTTTTTCAAGGTGTCTGCCCTTCTTTGCGAATCCATTGTTGGGTTTAAGAAAAATAAAGCCCCATATAAAACGAAAAATCCAAGAATGATTTTTTGATTTATTTTGTTGTTGATATTCGTACAAGCCATGACAAAGGCTAACAAGGGCCAAAAGACAAAGACCAAAGTTAGGTACTTGTAATTTTGGTTTTCTTGTGTTAAACTATGATATTTTCCTTGATTCGTCATTTATTATTTTAAAATCCATGTAACATAAAGTAGACTAGCATAAATTTATAAATTGTTGCACAACGGATTCAATTCGGTATTGTTCAGGATTAGAAATCTTGAACTGTTGAGTATAATTGCCTTCTAAAAACTCAAGTACCATATTTGTGTCGAATTCACTTGTAGTTGAAGACATTATAGGTTTTCCAAGAATATAGTAATCAATAAGTTTACTAGGCGATTGATGTACAGGGTCGAAGGCAATATTGACCAAAAAATCCATTTGACTTAAAACTTTCAATAATTCGTTTCTAGGAATGTAATCTCGAATTTCTAGTTTATCGCCAAGTGCCTCCTTGAAAGGGGTCGCCAAATTTTGATTTCTTGTGTAAATAATAAATTTAAAAGGTTTATCCACAGTGGATAAAAAAGTGAGCAATTGGCTTGGGTTCCTTCCTATTGGAAGCAAGGAACCAGCAAATGCAAAGGTGGGTATTGGATTATGACCACTATTGTCTGAATTTAACTTTTCAAATTTAAAACCTTGGGGAATCTCAATAATTTTAGAATGAAATTCTGGATAATAATTCTCCTTCATACTCATTTTTGTTATTGCAATATAATCTGCTTTTTTGCAAAATCCTTTTTCCAGATATTTGAAATAGAAAAATTTTTTAAAGCTATCATATATAGCACCCATGTATGGGTCGCCACAATCCGCGACCCATACTTTGGCAATATTATTTTTTTTCGTTCTTGCCCAGGCAGTTCCCCAATGATTTGGATATGGAACGGCAATTGAAATCAACAAATCGTAGGAATTGTTTTCTTTTTTTAATGCCTTTTTTACTTTAAACATCAATTCAATAGAAGGATATTCAAACAATTGTTGTAATGCTCTGTTGATTATTCTTTTAGGCCAAACTAAAATCTTGGGTCCTGATTGAATATTCAACATATGAAATTTCCTTTTTCCTAAATCTTTTATTTTAACGCCGAACTCCTCTTCGATGGCAGGATGATGTTGATTATCTTTAATCGTGTATAACGTAACGTCATGACCCTGTCTACAAAGTTCCTTGACTAATTCTGTCGTACGAAAGGAACGAGGGCTATTTTCGGGGTAAAATGAGGTACCTATGACCAAAACTTTTTTGACGTCCGATTTAGTTTGATTCATAAATACTTAGATAAAATAGTTGCATTGTCTCAAATCAAATGCGTTAATTACTTTTTATGACTTTATTTTTTATTTTGAGCAATATTGGCTGATAGACAGAAAAGTAATTTATATTAAATAATTTACTTGTTATCAGTGTCATACTCAAAAATAAAGTGAAATTTATCGTTATCAAATAGAGTGAGGTAAGTTCATTCCACCAAAGGTAGCTGAAAGATAAAATGATAGTTGCGATTATTACACAGTGAATAGTGATTTTCAACGCGGCCTGAATAGGAAAAAGACCTTGAACCTTCACATTTAGTTTTTTCGCAATGAAACGTAAAGCAATGATGAATCGCAGTATGGCGAAAGCAGTGGATAATGCTGCAACAGCAACTGGAGAATTAAAAATTAATATTATCACATATAAACCAACCCACGAAACTATTGCCATATACATGTGCAAGCGCGCATAAAACTTAGTTTCTCCTAAGGCAAACATCAAAGGCGCAAAAATGATAATATTAAAAAAATTCAGTGCCATATAGATTCTGAAATAGATGGCAGAATTCGAATATTTTGAGGAGTACAGCAATTCAACAATGCTACCTGCATTGAAAATACAAAAGATTAGTATTGGATAAATAATAATTGCAGATTTCGAAATGGTATTATTCCAAATCGCTAAGACTTCTGAAGTACTTTCTTTATTCATTAGCAATTTGGAAAATAAAGGCATTATAACAACTGCGGCACTGGCCGTCACCATAGAAACAAAAGGTAAATCAATGAATCCATTGGAAAATTCAGCAAAAACCTCTCTACCGAAAAATCGACTAATGTAGAATTGGTCGGCTGCCTTAATTGCTATTCCCCACAAACTTGCAAGAACAATAGGTAAACTATAGGCAAAAATCTCTTTGTTGTTTAGTGAAGTGATAACTGATTTCACACCTTTGAAAGGTATTCTTTTGAAATAAATGGCCACCCCAAAAGTTAAAATAGAAGCCACCAACCAGCCATATACTGCTGATAAATAGTCGCCTTTGAATACAATAACAGGAACAACTATAAACAAAAGCATCAACAGCCTGGAAAGGGTTCCGTAAATCGCAATGAATATGGTTTTCTTGTAGGTTGAAAAAATACCGTCCATACCTAAAGTTGGCAGCAAAAACATGGGAATGGGGGAGAATACTTTTAGTGCTAAAGAAAGATCAGGATTGTTCAATAAATTGGCTATGATTCCAGAGAATAAGAATAGAAAGATGGAAAAAGCAAAGCCCGCAACGAATAGTATTTTGTTTATTTTTTGAACGATGTTTTTTCCTTCTTCGAGAGAATATCTCGGAAGGAAATAGGCAAATACTTGAGGCAATCCAGCGGTGAATATGATAAGTAGAGTAGAGTAGACATAACCAATTTGTTTGAAAGTGCCATAATCAGATTTATCAAAGTAACGTGACAGTATAGCTGCACTAACAATTGCCAAACCCATGGAGCTTAAGCTGCCCATAGCCACCCAAAAAGCTTGTACTGTATTGTTGGTTTGGTTTTCCGCCATTGATTTTACTTAGGATCTTAAATTTGACTATTGGTTTAAAGATTTTTCCAATACCAATTCAAGGACTCTTCAATTCCAATTGCAATAGGGTGGGAAGGCGCATAGTTAAGAAGACTTTTTGCTTTTTCAACACTTGCCAATGAATGTGGAATATCACCTTCTCGCTCTGGACCGTGAACGATTTTTACTTCAGCAATTTTAGGGTCAAATTTACCCAAGTGCGTTTTTAAAAGTTCGGTCAATTGGATAAGAGTCGTTCGGTCGCCAACTGCAGTATTGAAAACCTGCCCGATTGCGTCACTATTATTTGTTCCACCGGCTAGATGGTTCATTTGAATTACGTTGTCAATATAAGTGAAATCGCGAGAATAGGTTCCATCACCATTTATTACAGGCGATTCGTATTTAATCAATAATTCTACAAATTTCGGAATAACAGCTGCATATGCTCCATTTGGTGATTGTCTTCTCCCGTAAACATTAAAGTAACGCAGTCCAATGCATTCCAAGCCGTATGTCAAGCCAAATACGTGAGCATAAAGTTCATTAACGTATTTAGTAACCGCGTACGGAGATAGCGGCATACCAATAATATCCTCAACTTTTGGCAAGTTTTCGGAATCTCCATATGTTGATGAACTTGCCGCATAAACAAAACGTTTAACTTTTTGATCTCTTGCAGCAACTAACATATTCAAGAATCCACTAATATTTACTGCATTTGTAGTAATTGGATCGTTAATGGATCGTGGAACAGAGCCCAAGGCTGCTTGATGAAATACTATTTCAATTCCTTGACAAGCTTTTTGGCAAGTTTCCAAATCACGAATATCTCCTTCAATTAAGCTGAAATTTGGATTGTTCTCGAATTCTTTGAGATTATGTTTGTAGCCTGTTGCAAAGTTATCTAAGCAAACCACAGTGTTTTCAAATTTTAATAAATCTTCACAAAGATTGGAGCCTATAAATCCTGCGCCACCAGTTACGAGAATTTTTTTCTTTGTGATATGTTGATAATCTGACATGCTCTTAATTTGAATTTAGACCGTATTTCAGGAATATGATTTTTTAATTGATATTTTTATATTTTCATTGAAATGATCAAAGTGACTCTTGAATTTTCAATTCTTTCTTTTGGTTTTTCATGTGATTATTATCGGCATGAGAATATATTCTTTCGATAATATCAACCACTTTGAGGCCTTCCAATGCATTGGTTGTTATGCTTTCTTCCCCGTTTATTACTTTAATTATGTTTTCATATAAAGTGATGGTTGGCAACAGAAACCTTTTGATCTAAAATTCAATTGACATCACAAATAATACCAGCAAGCTTGAGCAAATTAGGCATTATCAATCCTTAAAAACATTCCCAGCTTCGCCCTTTCACTCCCATCTAAAGAGCTAAAAGGAAAATAAAAAAAAAGATTAAAACCCTGTTTTTTAGAGTCTTAATGAGCAAATGAATTTAAGCGCTTTTCACTTTTGCTGGGCTACAAAAGTACTCTATTTATTGAGCAATTCGGGCTTATTCGTTGGTTTTTTTAAGATTTAGAATTTGTATTCTTTCGAAAAAATTTAAAAATAAGTTTATTAAAACTAAAAGCCCTCTAATTCAAAATTAGAGGGCTTTTAATATTTGTTGGCTTAAAATTAATTCTTCACAACACGAGTTGTTTTTCTGTTTTCATTTTGTGTAATGATAACTTGGTAAACCCCTGCTTGGAAATTTTCGCCAAACTGAACGCTTGTGTTCATTAAGATCAATTGATTGACTCTGAACCATTCTTCCCATTGCATCGTAAAAAGCTATTAAGATTGGTGTTTTAGTGTCGTCTGATGTCAATTCAACATGGAAAGCATCAACCGATGGATTAGGATAAACAACTGTTTCAAAAGTAAATGTTCCTTTAGCTAATGACTTCTCTACTATTTCACCTTTTGGTTTTTCATTTGATGTGAAAGCAACAGGTGGAACAGGAGGAGTTGTAATATTGCAAGCAGAACCATAAGGATAAACAGTTCCATTTATTGTCGGAGCAACATCAACAGAGTAAGTAGTTCCATTACTAACCGCAAAATTACCTAAGCTAGTCCAGCTGTTGGTTGATATAAAAGTCAACGGTGAACCTAAGCCACCACCACTAATTCGAAAAGTATAAGCTGAAGCGCCGGAAATAGAAGTAGCCACTAAAGACTGGAACATTGAATTAAAAGTAGTCCCACATAAATTAGGTTGTAAATTTGAAGTTGGTGCCGCTGGTGTTGTTATATTGCAGGCAGACCCATATGGGTATTGCGTGCCACCAATTATGGGTGCAATGTCAACTGAGTACGTAGTACCAAAATTTATGGCGAAATTAGATAAACTAGTTCAATTATTAGTAGAAGTAACAGTCAAAGGAGAACCTAAGCCTCCTCCACTGATTCTAAAGGTATAAGCTGTAGCACCTGAAACACTAGTTGCAACCAATGATTGAAACATCGAACTTACGGTTGCGCCGCATAAACTGGGCTGAAGATTCGATACAGGTACAGCTGATGTCGTGATATTACATGCCGTACCAAAAGCTTGTTGTGATCCACCAATTGTTGGAGCAACATCAACTGAGTAAGTTGTACTAAAATCCAAAGCAAAATTGGATAAACTGGTCCAGCTATTCGTTGAAGTAAAAGTTAAAGGGGAGCCTAAAGCACCACCACTAATTCTGAAAGTATAAGCTGTTGCTCCAGTTGCAGTAGTTGCAGTAGTTGCTACTAAAGACTGACTCATTGAAGTCAATGTTGTGCCGCAAAGATTTGCTTGTAAGTTACTAGTGGTTACTTGACCATAAGCAAAACTGCCTAGAAATGGTAATAAAATAATAATATTCATCTTCATAAAATGTAGTATATATTTTTACCATCTTAAGTATTAATATTTATTCTTTTTTGCAGTCTTTGTTTATAACTTAACAAATTGATAACTTATTAAAGAGAGATATTATTGAAAAGAACCACGAAAACAGATAATCAAATATTGTTATTGAAAGAACGTCAGGTCCGCTTATTTTATTGAGTGGAATTATAAAACTAATCCAGATTTGGCAGGATGTATTCGGTGAGATCGATTAATTCTATTTTATAGAACAAGATCTAAAAGAAAGAATTTTATTCACAATTTGAAAGTTTCTAAAAACAAAAAGCCTCCCAAATTATTCTTTAGGAGGCTTTATAATTTTCTTTAGCAATTATTTCTTAACGATTCGGGATGTTTTAACATTTTCATTTTGAACTACATGAACTTGGTATACACCTGGTGCGTAATCCAATCCTAGTTCAATTGTCGATTCATTGTTCAAATTCATTGTTCTTGACTCAATCATTCTTCCCGTTGCATCATGTACATTAAGGGAGATTGGTGTTTTGAAGTCATCTGAAGTCAATTCAACATGGAAAACATCTGTAAATGGATTTGGATAAACGACTGTTTCGAAAGTAAATGATCCTTGATTCAAAGATTTGTCATTGTATTCGATTGGTTGTTTGTCATTTAATGAAATTGCAGCTGGCAGAGAAGGAGTAGTGATAGTGCAAGTAGCTCCATAAGCTTGCAGTGTTCCATTAATTGTCGGCGCAATTTGAACGTTGTAAGTTATACCATAATTAACTGGAAAATTAAGACCTAAACTCGTCCAGCTATTCGTAGCAGTATGCGTTACAGGAGAAGGCAAATCACCTCCACTAACTCTGAAAGTATAAGAAGAGGCTCCTGAGACTACCGTTGCAACTAATGACTGATTAAGTGAGTCAAATACTGTTCCACATAGATTAGCCTGCAAGGTTGTTGTTGGAGCTAATGGAGTTATAATGGTACAAGTTGAACCAAATCCATACTGCGTCCCTCCAATTGTTGGCGCGACGTCAACAGTGTAAGTTGTATTGAAGTTTAATATAAAATTAGATAAACTAGTCCAGCTATTAGGAGACGTGAAGGTTAAAGGCAATGGTAGACTTCCACCACTAATTCTAAATGTATATGCCGTTGCTCCAGCTGCTGTAGTTGCAACTAGTGATTGGAACATCGAACTCATTGTAGTTCCACAAAGTGAAGCTTGTAAATTTGTAATCGGTGCAATTACGGTTGTAACGTTACAAGCAGATCCATATGGATGTTGTGTTCCACCAACCGTTGGTGCCACAGTTACACTATACGTTGTTCCAGGAACCAAGCTAAAATTAGCAATGCTTGTCCAGCTATTTGGAGAAGTAAAAGTCTGTGCAGTAGGTAGACCGCCGCCATTAATTCTAAATGTATATGCCGTTGCTCCTGAAACAGTAGTCGCTACCAGAGATTGATAATTTGATGTTAACGTTGTTCCGCAGAGGTTAGCTTGTAAATTAGAAGTTGGAGAAGCCACAGTTGTAATGTTACAAGTGGCACCATAAGGAAGCGTTATACCGCCAACCGTTGGGGCAACATCAACTGTGTACGTTGTGCTAGAGCCTAGCGCAAAATTAAACAAGCTAGTCCAGTTCGTAGAGGAAGTATAAGTCAAAGGAGTTCCTAAGGCACCACCACTAATTCTGAAAGTATAAGCTGTAGCTCCTGAAACATTAGTAGCAACTATTGATTGATAAATTGAACTCATAGTAGTTCCGCATAGATTAGCTTGTAAATGCGAAGTTGGGGCAACAGGAGTGGTTATATTACAAGCGGTTCCAAATGGATGTTGCGTTGCTCCAGATATTGGTGCAACATCTACAGAATAGGTAGTGTTAAAGTTCAATGCAAAATTTGATAAACTCGTCCAACTGTTAGTAGAGGTAAAAGTTAAAGGTGAACCTAAACCACCACCACTGACTCTGAATTTATAAGCTGTCGCTCCAGAAGCAGTTGTCGCAACTAAAGACTGAGTCATTGAGTTAAACGTTGTACCACAAAGGTTGGCTTGAAGTTGAGAAGTAAGAACTGGACCCGCAGGAACATTCAACGGCTGATTAGCTGATTGCGTTAAGGTAATGTTGGATCCTTGGAATGTTACCAAACTAGCCCCTCCATCAACAGTGCAAGTAATGCCTGCAGTTGATGACCAGACAAAACCCAATTGAGCATTTGGAATCCAAGTTCCTCCAGTTACAACAAAACGAAATCGACCTACATTAACAGGTGAGTTGTAAGGTAAGCTAGGTTTGGAGGCGCCAAAAAACTGACCTCCACTAGGATTTAAAAATGTGCCTTGGTTTAACTTAAAAGATGGATAAGTTTGGTTATAAATTAAATTCCCAGTCATTCCAGGCCATGTTAGTCCGCTGACAGTCCATGCAGGAATAGGATTGTTGTTTAATGCAATTACTGTAATTACAGAACCAGCTGTGGCAATTGTTCCTGGAGCATTATTGTTTGCTCTCATTACCATGTCGTGAAAATTCAATGTTGTCGTCCCATCGTTGGTTAACACAACATCAAAATCCGCAGTCGTGGCAGTTGAACCAACAAAAACCATTTGCATATCTGCATGGGCTTGAGAATTTGCGTTTAACGATAAGAAAAGACTAACCATACCGATTAGCGCAAATCGAAACACCGAGGTAAAACTCAAACGTGTATTAGTCTCGGAAGTTAAATTATAGTTTTTCATTGTTATTGTTTATTTAAAATTATGAGTGTAAGGTATTTTAGTAGTTTATTGATATGGTAAATTTTTTTGATTAAATAGAAAGATATACTTGTGTAAAAACGATTTTATTTAATCGATTTAGATTAGAATTCATTACCGAACGATTACCATTACGGCTGTTTATTTTCATAGCATTAGTACATTAAAAATTTTGAGACTCAAATTTACTGAGCCCAAAAATGCAGGAAAAGAAGATATTTAGAAAAAGCAGAAGCGTTTTCAAAAATAGAAGAGTTTTCAAATGTAATATATTTTTAATCTATTTAACAAATCTTTTTAGCGTAAAACCCATTTAATCTGTGAATATTTTAACAATCAATGGAATCTGCGATTACCATAGCTGTATACTTGTGACTTAATTTGGAGAAGTCTATCTATGTAGATTTGTTATCGAAATAAAATCATCTTAGCAATTCCTTTAATTGAAAAAGCCTTCCAACTTTATTGTTGGAAGGCTTTTTATTTAATGTATTCTATAAATTATCGCTTAACAATGCGACTAATTTTAACTAGTTCATTTTGTGTGACATATACTTGATATACTCCTGGTGCATAGTCCAATCCTAATTCAATTGTTCTGTCCTTTTTCAAATTCATATCTTTTGAATCAAGCAGCATGCCCATTGCGTTGTATACCTTAATAGTAACAGGTGCGTTTGTATCATCAGAATTCAATTCAAGGTTGATCACGTCATCAAATGGATTTGGATAAACTGCTGTTTCAAAAGTAAATTTATCATCCAATTTGTTGTTAGGAGCAATGCCCAAATTACCATCAGAAGAGGTAACATTAAGCGACTGAATAGCCGAAACTCTGAGTGTTCTAATATTAGAATTATTAAAATTGGTTAAAACTCCATCACTTTCGCACACTACACCAGCAGTTGAATGCCATACAAAGCCTAATTGAGAGTTTGGAATCCATGTTCCGCCATTTACAACAAGCCTGTATCGACCAATAGTAACTGGAACACCAGCTGGCAAATTTGGTCTTGCAGTTGGTATGAAAGAAGTTGAATTTGTATTTTCATTTAATTTAAATGCTGTACCATTTTGTAGGTAAGACATGTTACTTACAATGTTAGGAGCAGTTCCATTAATGTTCCATGCAGGATCTGGATTGTTGTTCAAGGCGATTGCCGAAATTGTTGATCCAAGGGTAGTAATACTTGAAATTGGAGCATTGTTTGCTCTAATGACAATTGCATTGAATTTCAATTCAGTGGTGCCATCATTCGTCAAAACAATGTCAAAGTCTGCAGTTGTGCTCGTTGAGCCAATAAGTACCATGTTGATATCAACATGTTCTTGAGCGTTTAGATTAATTCCAAGAGTTAGTGCAACCAAAAATGCAGCTGCAGTTTGAGCGAGTGTGTAAAAACCACTTCTCGAATGTTTGTTGAACAAAGTATGATTTCGTTTCATAGTTGTAGTTTTTTGTAGTTGGGTATAAATATATAAAAATAAATTCAAGTTAGAATCTTTTGCCTTAAGAATAAGGCACTTAAAATTAAAATATAGGCTTATTTGCAGGCATCAATAGTCGAATTGGCAAAGATTTCCAGATGCTTTCATGTACGAGGCATTTCACTACCTACGTCTCTATTTATAGAATTCAATTGTTTAAATTCTATTTTTTAAAATCAATTAAACAGCGGTATTAAAGCTTAATTTTAAGAATAAGAATTAACAAATCTCATTTTTTTTAAAGTATTAAATCTACTTTTTGATTTACTTAAATTTGGTTCTGAATTTGAGATTTTTTGGTGCATAAATAAATTATCAACAAAAAAGTAGTGAGTCTTTTGAAAATTTGTTGATAACTGTCATCTATGTTATTATTTTTTCTAATTGACTTTTAGGCACGCTAATCGTAAAATCTGCACCCAGACTGCTAATTTCAATCCGGACGCGGTAATCACTTTGATAATTTAGAGCGGTGCCTATAAGTCCGCTAAATGGACCGTTGGTTACTTTTATCGTTTCACCTACCTCGTAATTGTCAAGATTGTCGTCATTTATTTCAACTTTTTCAGATAAAAAGATGCGCAGGTTTTGTATTTCGTAGTCTTTTACAATGGCATATTTTTTTTGCTCATGCATAATCCAAGCTACTCCTGTCGTTTTCGCTGCAGCAATAAGTTCATTGGCGTCACAATTGACAAAAACATAAGAAGGCAACAAAGAAGATTCTATTTTCTTTTTTCTATCACTCCAAATGCGCAGAGTAATGTAGGTTGGTAGATAAGTAGTAAAACCCTGTTGTTGTAAGCTTTCATTTACTTTTTTTTCAAAATTAGATTTAGTTTTTAGAATGTACCAGTGCTTGCATTGCAGATTTTTAGATTTGTGAATAGGAGTTTGCATTTTTGTTAATGTATGCCGTAAATTTAAGCATAATTGCTAATTGACAATCGAGCTCTTCAACTACACTCATTGTTCAGTTCTGCAATTTGCAGTAAGATTTCAAGCAGTCGCTGGGCGAAGTCAAAGGCAAGAATTTATAACTGAGAAAAGAATAAATTGAAATAAAGGTCAGAACTTTTCCCTCCTAGAGGAGGGATTAAGGGAGGTGATCAATGAAAATAGTAATAATCGTTTTAAATATTAATCTTGAAATAGTTCGTCTGGGATTTTATAAAAGTTTGAATTTGCTTTTAAAGTTGGAATTTATCGAAATCACCTCCCTCGTTCTTCCCTGTCTGCCGACAGGCAGGCTCGAGGAGGGAAGACTTACTACCAATTAAACGAGCTCTGCGAATTAAATTCATTATCCAAAAAAAATCCGCCATCCGCCATCCGAAATCCGCAATTCGCAATCCGTCACCCATCATCAACCAACAATCATTTTAACTATCTTTACCCCATGGAATTTTTAGACCCAAAACTAGACGATTACTGCGGTAGTCACACTTCAGAAGAAAGTAAGCTTTTAAATAAAATAGATAGAGAAACCCATTTGGAGGTTTTACAACCAAGAATGCTCTCCGGTCACTTGCAAGGTCGATTTTTAAGTATGATCAGTAAATTGAAACAAGCGAATCGAATCTTGGAAATCGGCACATATACTGGTTATTCAGCGCTTTGTTTGGCGGAGGGAATGTCGCCACAAGGAAAACTTACAACGATTGACGTAAATGAAGAACTTGCGGATAGAGTGAGAAATTACTTTAATGAAAGTCAATATGCAGAGCAAATTGAAGTCTTAGTTGGGGATGCCACCGAATTAATTCCAAATTTAGATGGACCGTTTGACCTTGTTTTTATTGATGCAGACAAAGAAAATTATTCAAAATATTTTGATCTCGTTATCGATAAAATGGAAAAAGGGGGATTGATAATTGCCGACAACGTTCTTTGGAGCGGTAAAGTTATAGAACCTGTTAAAGAAGAAGATACATCAACTTCAGCTTTGATTGAGTACAATGAAAAAATTCAAAATGACCCAAGAGTAGAAAACGTTCTTTTGCCAGTCCGCGATGGATTGATGATGGCGCGGGTAATTTGATTATTGACCATTGACTATGAACTAAATCAGCCAACCGCCAACCGCCAACAGCCAACAGCCAGCAGCCAACCGCCAACAGCCAACCGCCAACAGCCAACAGCCAGCAGCCAACCGCCAA
>TARA_R110000737_G_scaffold55751_1_pt1 | contig 96868 bp, 78 predicted proteins | sample TARA_R110000737 | Tara Oceans TARA_R110000737 (sample SAMEA4398027) | marine metagenome | biome: Polar Biome; feature: [SRF] surface water layer (ENVO:00010504); material: water (ENVO:00002006), including particulate matter (ENVO:01000060) such as... | depth 5 m | reverse complement strand
TTTTTCACCTTGCATTTGGTATTGCACTTCATGTGTTAATCTAAGTTGTATTAAAAAGCAGTTGTATTAAAAAAATTTATGTAGAAAAACGATTGCACTGGAAGACAATCACTATCAGCGTCATGATTGCAGACTCAAAATTTTTTATCCGCCGATTATCGACAGATTGTGCATGATGCCACTGTTAGAGTTATGCAGATGATGATGCTCAGGCTTGATTGGCATAAAGCTATGTAAAGTATTCACCAATCCTTGGATATCGTTTTGCTGTAAGTATGGACGGATGTCGTAGTTGCCTTGATCGAACAGACACAAATGCACCTTGCCTTGGCTGCTTACGCGCAAGCGGTTACAGGTATCACAGAAGTGCGCCGCATATGGGGCAATCATACCGATACGACCGACATACTCAGGGTGGCTGTACTCTACTGCTGGGCCATCGGCACTACCGCGCTCATGCGGCTGCCAGCCATTTTCTAACAAGTAATCAGTGATAATATCAGACTGGGCATGCTGAGCAAAAAACAAATCGCTATTATCACTGGTCTGCATAAATTCAATAAAGCGATAGGTTACTTGTCTGTCTTTGACATAGTCGATTGCCGTGATTAAGTTCTCAAAAGCAGTCTCTGCCATCAAAACACTATTTATTTTGAGTTTGATATCAGTCGTTTCTAATAATGTATCCATGTCAGCCAATATCTGCGGTAAGGTATCAAAGCCTGTCATTTTATGAAAGGTAGCGGCATCGAAGCTGTCCATACTAATATTGAGCTGATCAAGTCCAGCAGCTTGCCAGTTGGCTGTATGTTTACCCAATTTATAGCCGTTACTGGTCATCGCGACCGTCTCGATACCGTCAGTTTGCTTAATTGTTTCGATAATTTCGACAACATCACGACGAATAGAGGGCTCACCGCCCGTAATTCTAACTTTTTTAGTACCTACTTGAGCAAAGCCGCGCACCAAGGTCGCAATTTCAGAGATACTCAGCTCATCATCAGGGCGCTTACCTTGATAGCCATTTGGCAGGCAATACTCACAGCGAAAATTACAAAAGTCAGTAATAGATAGACGCAAGTATGTCAGACGCCGTGCAAATCCATCGGTTAGCGGCTGGTGATAGTCACTCATCTGCTCAGTGGGCACGATCAAGGAAGACTCTATGTGGCCATCAGATAATGCCGGTGCCAAGCTCGGTGAATATAGTTGTGGACTGTCTATTTTGTGTTTGTCATCTATGTTGTCATCAATCATATGTTACTGCCATCAGTACTACTTACTATAAGCACTACTTTGTTATTCGTATTTAGCATACCAGTGTAAGGTTACTCTCTGATTTTGTGCGACCACCTTACAATAAATTGGCAAACGATGAATTAGCGATGTAGCCAAGGAAACGGTTGTACAACGACGTCATTACCAGCTGCTACGTTCCCACTGTCTTTGTCCAATACAATAAAGCAATTGGCACGGCTCAGCTGTTTGACTCTATGTGACTGCTGTCTTGAGAAACACTCAACTTGATAATGACCTGTCTCATCTCGTGACAATACGCCACGCTGAAAGTCTTTGCGGCCGGGAGATTTTCTAATGTCACTGATCAGTTTGGCTTTGATCGTTAGCGGCATCGGCTGCTCTGACACGCTAGCACCTGACATTTGCCACAATGCAGGTATCACAAACTGTAGCGTACCCACAACCGTAGAGAGCGGATTGCCCGGTAGGCCAAAATACAATACCGGCTTATCAATATTTTTATTCAATTCACCAAATACGAAAGGCTTACCAGGCTTCATCGCCACTTTATAATGGTTAATCTGACCTAGTGTTTCAATCACAGTGGTCAAAAAATCATAGTCACCCACTGAGACACCTGCCGTCGATATCAGTACATCACAGTCCTGCATGGCCTCATTGACTGCGATAGTTGTCTGCTCTAGGTTATCAGGGATAATGCCATAATCACGAATAGTGATAGGCAGATCTGATAGCAAGCTTTTGAGCGTCGGAGTATTAGAGTTATATATTTGGGCTAGGCTTTGCAGCTCATAGCCAATAGCTACGAGCTCATCACCTGTTGCTAACACACCTACGACAAGCGGCTGGAACACGTACACTTGGCTAATACCTAGGTTGGCAAGTAAGCTAATATCGGCAGAATTGAGGCGTTTGCCAATTTTTAGTACGGCTTCGCCAGACTCAATCTCTTCGCCTTGTGAGCGGATATTATTGTTAACTTCGGCAGTTTGCGTGAGCGTAATGTTATAAGGTCGAGATTTATCAATGGTTGCTCTGATATCTGCAAAATTCGTATTCTCTTGCATAATGACCGCATCACAGCAATCTGGTACGACTGCACCCGTAAAAATACGTACCCCTTGCCCTGCTGCTGTCTTACCAGTATAAGCACTGCCAGCTTGCGACTCGCCAATGATTTCGATAGTACTGTTTTCTGATAACTCACTACCTTTGGCAATCGCATAACCATCCATTGCAGACAGGTTTTGTCGCGGCACATCAAAGGGCGAAGCAATATCTTGAGCCAGTATATGGTTTAGGCTGCCCAGTAACTCTAGAGTATTGACGGCTCTTTTTTGTAGTGGAAAGTCAGTAATATGATAATTATCTATCCGTTGCTGTATCGCAGCTTGTAATTCTTCCATGGTAATCATAAGGTCACGCTCTTTCTGTCGTTCTAATTACTGTCGTTCTAATTATTCGTAATCGAAACTGTTATTAAAAATAGTCATTAAAGACTGTCACTGAAAACTATGAGTAAAAGTCATCGTCAAAAAACACATTATCTAGAGTCTATCATTCAAAGTATCAACTTTCTTGTATTAACCTTGTCCTGATAAGTTTTGAATAAAGCCAGATTACACTGGTCTTAATATTTGATATTTATTGCATTGTCCATCGTGTTAAAGGTGTCAGCAAAATCAGACATAGATTGAGACAAAAAAAGCACCTTGGCAAGGTGCTTTTTGTAGAACAAAGTAAATTATCGTTTGTTGGCTAGTGGCTAATTAATAATGGCTAAGCACGATTAAAAAGAGCCGCTTTTATACAATGTATAAATACCCTCAGCCTACCTCACCATCCAGCCAGTGAGGACGCACTGTTTTGAGTAATAAATCCATCTGGCGTTTGACCATTATCTGCTTGCCAACGCTGGAATGCCATACGAGTATTGGTACCCACGATACCATCAGCGCCTTTGGTATCGTAACCCATACTAGTCAAACGACGTTGTAAATTAGTCACTTGCGTGGTCGATAATGGACGCTCATAACGAGGCCAAGATTTTTGCAAACCGCTTTGTCCATTAATCGTTTTGCCTAGCAGACTGACACCCAACGCATAACTTGATGAGTTGTTATAGACTTTAATCACATCAAAGTTTGGGCTTAGCAATAATACTGGACCATCCTTACCAGCGGGTAACCATAGCTCCATCTGAGTATTGGCATCTAGGTAAACGTCCGCTATCGTATCGACACCCATCGCAGCCCATCTAGCAGCAGGTTGTTTGCTACCAACCACTGAGTAATCAAACGATGCTGGCACCGTTGCCTCATAAAACGGTGCTAAGCCACGAACCCAACCTGAATTGCTAAGATAGTTGGCCGTCGAGGCTAGTGCATCACCAGTCGCCCAAGGATTGCGATGCCCATTGCCATCACCATCGACCCCTTGTTTGAGCCAAGTCTCAGGGATAAACTGGGTTTGTCCCATACCACCTGCCCAAGAACCGTCCAACTGTGACCATGATACATCACCGCGTTGTAGCAGTGTCGCTAACGATAGCAACTGCGTTTCAGCAAACTCTTGACGACGACCATCATAGGCAAGGCTGGCAAGCGAACTTGGCAAATCACTATTACCGGTCACAGCGCCATACGATGACTCCATGCCCCATATCGCAGCGATAATCTCTGCATTGACCCCATACTGAGACTCTAGCTGAGACAAATAAGCACGCTGCTCGGCAAATTTACGCTTCCCTACACTGACGCGTCCACTTGATACCGCAGAATCTACGTATTCCCACGGCATCTTGGAAAACTCGGGCTGACCTGAATCTAATGAGATGACTTGCTGGTTTAGATAAGCAGAATCAAGCAATCGACCAATAACTTGGGCATCATAGCCTGACGATATGGCACGCATAGAAAAGTCTGACTTCCAATCAGAAAAGCTACTATAGCTAGGCTTGGGCGCAGGCTGCGGTTTTACGACTGGTGCAGGTGTTGGTTTGACCTGAACGGTTTGGGTTTGAGTAATCTCAACGCCGCCTTGACGAACAGGCTTACTTTGCATTGCCTGCTGGCTTGTACACCCGACCATCACTAATGCTGGCATAAGGGTGAGGTATTGCTTTTTTAATCTCATAAAAAATCTCAAACATGAATAAATAAAATGGCTCACAGTGGCCAAGCTATCCGTAGCTATTATTTAAGTCTAACGCCCAAGTACGCTACGTGGGTCAATAGGATTACCATTTAAGCGAACTTGAAACTCTAAGCCTACCTCATTGGTCTGACCACTGCTACCCATACTAGCAATACGTTGGCCACGCTGTACTGTATCGCCCTCTTGCACCAATAATTGGCTATTGTGCGCGTAGGCTGTGATGTAGTTATCACTATGACGAATCATAATTAGATTGCCATACTCTGGCAGACCGTTGCCTGAGTAAAGCACAGTTCCTGATTGGCTGGCAAGTACTGGATCACCAACCTTGCCCGCAAACCACATTCCCATATTACCCGCAGCAGGGTCAATATTACGAGTCACTGGGTTACGCGTAGGATAATCATAACCAGAGGTCGAGTTGGCAGTGGCTTCATAGGCTGGTATTTGAGATTGGGTCACAGGTGGCGTATAAGTTGGTTGCGTTTGAACTGGAGCACTGTAGCTATTGTTACTTGCAGTGGTGGCCACATTGCCTTGCCATAGTTTGAGCCATTGGCCACTATAGATGGTGTATTTACTATCTAGATTGTTCATCGCTCCGATTTGACGGTAGTTCAGACGATAACGCGCTGCAATCTGGCTGACCGTATCGCCGCGTTGTACTCGGTGATAGTTAGGGACGCCTTGCGCGTTAGTAATAATCTTAGGACCTGCTTGGTTTGCTGATTGATAGGTAGGCTTCGTTGCACAGCCAACGACAGATAGAGTAGCGACTGCCATAGTACCAATCAACGCGGCTTTAACAAGATGCGATCCAGCTATGATTTTTTTCATACAAGGTTCCTATTCTTTGTGTTGCTCATTCATTGTTTAATCATTCAAAAGCGCTTGATATCATACAAGAGTCTTCTGATATTCTCATAACACGTCAGTGTTTAATAAGCCGGTATGGACTATATCTTATAGAATTTATAGCGCGAGTGTTGATAATCTCTCCAGCGCTGCCGTTGGCGTATGATGTAGGCGTACTGGTGATAAACTGACATACCCTGCCGCTACAGCCTGATAATCTGTCATCACATCCTGCTTTGCTTGTACCGCATCGATTGACGTTTCTAATGGTCGCTCATTTTTACCTTTGCGTAGAGACAACCAGTATGCATCTCGGCCGCGTGGATCTATCATATGGCGTACTGGCTGAGCAGCTTGCTTATGTCCTAACGAGGTTATTTTTCGACCCTTGATACCGTCAGCATGCTGCACATCAGGAATATTAACGTTTAATACATGATAGGGCAAATTTTTGAGCAGCTCTAAAACCGAAGTCTCGGTAAGCAGTTTGACGATTTCATGTGCGGCCACTTGATAATCACTGGCTGATTCTTGCCCGCCATTTTTGACACCCCCACCTACCAAAGACGTTGCTATAGCAGGGATACCAGATAGTTGCGCCGTCAATGCAGCACCGAACGTACCAGAGAACATCACATCCTGTCCCAAGTTAGCCCCTGAGTTGATACCTGTAATCACGCAGTCAAAGTCACTACCACGATATAACTCATGCAGGGCCAAATAAACACAGTCAGCTGGTGAACCATTTACCGCTACAAATCCAGAAGGCAGCTGATGCGTATGCAGTGGTCTTGAAACACTTAATGCACTGGCATAACCGCTTTGTTCATCGTTCGGGGCGACGACCATCACTTCACCAATAGTCGATAATGCTTGAGATAGTGCCAATAATCCTGGCGCATATACACCGTCATCATTACTAATTAAAAATCTCATTTCTACTCAGTATGTGGTTAATGTTTTATTAGCTGTCTTTCTACATCTCTATTTGGTAATTCTACTATCGCGCCATGTCTGTTCAAGATATGGCATAAAAATACGATGATCATATTTAAAATGAAAACATGATACTCTAATTCTTCAATGACATGACATCTCAGTCTAACGAAAAAGTATCATTTTGATAGCATGGGCGATTATAACTGAATAATATACAGACACGAACCCTGTCATTAGCAAAGTATCATGTTCTTCTTATGCTAATGATTATATGAGAAAAATAACGTGACAAATATTTGTATAGAGCGGATGACAACCAGTAGATTCAGCATCGCGTTACAATACGCAACACCCCACAACAATACAAACCGATGTACTGATACTGAAGTAACGTCATTAGGGTATGCTACTGATATGTTGCTAAAAAATGGTTTTGGCTCACAAGATATCTACACATAAATCAATATTTTGTGTGACTTTTGTTTTTTTACCGATTAACATATGACCATTAAATAAAGACGAGCGAGTGTAATACTGAATGAATAAACAATCGATATTATCTATAGCTTCTGTGATAGCAAATACTGCCTCAAAAGTTGGGATTGCAGGACTGATAACGTCTGTTGCTATGCTGTCTCAAGCTTCTAATGCTGCGAATAACTCTGGCACTACCATTCCGCTAGACATGTCTGGCATCAATATCACTAAGCACGAAATTGCGGTGATGCAGGTACTATCAGAGATATGCCCACCCATGCTAAATGGTAAGCAAAAACAGCGGTTCTATAAGTCGTACACTGTACAGCTGCATGAGCTAATGCCTTCTCTAGAAGATCCAAAAGCTGCGATTCAATACCTATCTACACAGCAAGACTACCGCCAGATACTACAAGGTATTCGTAGTTGGACGATGGGATTCTCAAAGCAAGAAAACAAAGCACTATGTGAAGATTTGGCAAACGCGGATTATTAGACAACTAGCTAGTTTAATTCAATAACTAGCGTCCTCTGCTTAATGTGTTAATAATATTGGTATCAATGATAATAAAATAAAAGCTATGTACTCTTTATAACATTGGTTAAGCAAATATTATCAACTGGTTGTTTAGACGTCTGTAGCATCAAAGCTTGCTGTCACTTTACTTGTTATTCACAAGCAGTGCAGCAGGCTTTTTTGTGAGCGTTGAATTCTCCATTGCAGAGACTGGTCAGATGATAGTCAGAATAAATATATGATAGGCCTTCATTTTTCTTTTCAAACTTGCCTTATTTTTGCATTTATCGATTCCCCATCGGTAGTCATTTTGCTAAGATAATGCGTTAATTTTATGTCTATTGTGTAGGCGTTACTATTTTCATCGATACATTATTTTAAACACTGCATTTAAGACATGCTGCTTAAAATAATGTATGGAAATAGGTACAAAACATAAGCGATAGATACATTTGGTTCCATGATGCGGTGTAATGATATATGACAGTAAAGCGTGTAAAAAATCAGCTGATACAGCTGGTAGTTGGTGTAAGTATCTCGATGAGTGCAGTAGTGGCAAACGCAGCCATTCAACCACCTGAAATGGACAATACTGCCTATGTGTTGATGGACTATAACACTGGCGAAATTTTGGCTCAAAAGAACGCCAATGAGGCGCTGCCGCCAGCATCTCTGACTAAGATGATGACCAGTTATATCATTGAGCAACGCTTAGCATCAGGCGACCTGAAAGAAGATGAACAGGTATTGATGAGTCCAAACGCATGGTGCCGTGGTAGCAGCAGCCAATCTTGTATGTATGTGCCTGTGAACAAAACCGCCAGCGTCATCGATATGCTACGCGGTATTATTATTCAATCAGGTAATGATGCATCAAAAGCCATGGCTGAACATATTGCTGGTAGCGAAGCCTCGTTTGCAATATTGATGAACGAACAAGCACAAAAGATTGGCATGGAGAACTCTAACTTTGTCAATGCTACGGGTATGCCTGATGAAGGTCATTTAGCATCTGCTTTGGATTTGTCTAAACTCGCGCGCGCTATTATCAAAAACAGCGGCGACTACTATAGTATCTACGCAGAAAAAGAGTTTACTTATAACGGTATTACCCAAGGTAACCGTAATGCTCTGCTGATTACTGACCCAACTGTTGATGGCTTAAAAACTGGCCACACTGATGCTGCAGGCTACTGCTTGGTTGCATCAAGCAACCGTGAAGGCATGCGCCTAATCTCTGTCATTATGGGTACCAAGAGCCAACAGGCTCGCGCCGATCAGTCACGCGAACTACTTAACTGGGGTTTTGGGCACTTTACAACGGTTACTAAGGCGCCTGCTGGACAGTTCGTTAGCAAGCTTCCAGTATGGTTTGGAGAAGCTGACGAGGTAGAACTGGCAACTGGCGACAACTTGCAAATTCTAACCAGCAAAACCCAGAAAAATAAAATCACTACAGTGGTCGATATTCCTGAGAGCTTAGAAGCACCGATCAAAAAAGGTCAGGAAGTTGGTAAAATGATGGCTGTCATTGATGGTAAAGCGGTAGCCTCAGTTCCTATCATCGCAACCAATGATATCGAACAGTCAGGCTTTATGAGCCGTACGTGGGAACATATCGTACGCTGGGTAAAGAATCTTTTCTAAGAGAAACTTTTAAAAAGCAATTCTAGCTAAAAACTGTTTAAAAAAAGACGCCTCAAAATGGGCGTCTTTTTTGTTTTTATGCCTACTTTATTTTAAAAGTGCTTCGGTATTGAAAGGTAGTAAATATATAAAATGCTACCTAGTAAAATAAAACCAACTAGGAACACGGATTTGGTAGAACAGTACTACGTCCAAACCAACCATTGTTTTAATAAGTCGCTTAACGCTTTGTCCTTATAAGTAGCAATATGACAATAGTCAATGCCAGCTGCCTTTAAACCATACTCAAAACTGTCTACATGGCGCGCCCGATGCTGCGGATACCAATATACCAATAACGCACGATGCTCGCTCTTACTACCCTCATCGCTTTCATACTGACGAATACGTTTGGCTAGTATCTCAGCTTTTTCTGGGAAAACATCTTCACCAAACATCACCATGTCAATTTTCTGCTTACGCATCTCGTCTATGACAAGTTGGTTACCTTGGCGACAAATAATCGTAGCACCTAAGTATTCCAGTTCCTCTAACAAGGAGCCTGTCTCATGATAGTAATAATAAATAATCGTCAGACCAGACAGTAAGCGCTGCTGTTTTGATTGCTGTTGATTGGGCATCGCTATGGTCAGCGTAAACTGTGTACCTACACCAAGCACACTATCAACATCAATCGTAGCACCCATAAGCTGTGCCATTTGTCTAACAATCGGTAAGCCAACCCCTGAGCCTTCGTACTGGCGAGTTTGCGACGAATCTACCTGAAAGAACGGATTAAATATATCGTCTAGGTGCTCATTATTGATACCAATACCCGTATCTTTCACGCTAATCTGCCAACGATTACTTTTATTAAAATGTGTCAGTTGCGACGTAATCGTAACTTTCCCGACAGGCGTGAACTTAATCGCATTATTGAGCAGTATCGATAGTATCTGATATATTTTTTCTGAATCACCATATAGGCTATAGTCTATATGATGAATATTACTGATTAACTCTAGCCCTTTTTGAGTAGCCATATTTTCAAACTTAGCTAACAGATCAGCGATTAGCTGTAATGGGTTAAACTCATTTTTATGAATTCTTATCTGGCCTTTTTGGATCTGGTTCAACTGTATAATATGATCTAACGACAATACCAATTTATCACTACCACTACTGATAATCTCTACCGCGTCTTTTTGCTCTCTGTTTAGCGCCTCATGATCCAATAGTTGTAAACCGCCTACAATTGCATTCAACGACGTTTTTAACTCATGAGAAATCATGCTTTGAAAATTGTGCAATTGCACATCAAGTGACACGTCTTTATTGTGCAATTGCTGTTCAAAAGCTGCAAGGGTTTCATAACCTTGCCGTGCTTCTTGTAAACGATTGAATAAAACAATCAATGTTTTCTTGATTTGGGTCAGTTCTTGAAAATTAAATTGTTGCGGAATGACGGGTAGTTGCTCTAGATTTGCGTTGTTTATGACAATGTCACAAACATCAGTTAACACTTCAATATCTCTAACTGGCCAATTAAGCTTTCTAAAAATATATAAGGCGAATATAACAATCAGTACCACTGTTGTTAGCCATAACCACAGGATATTTTGGAACCAATGTAAACGTATCAATTCTACGTCCATCGTAATATTAATATAACCAATCAATGTACTATTTTCGGTAGCTGTATCAGTCGCCTCATCTGGCGCTGACGATTCGCTCATAATGTTTGATAAAGTCAGTGCTAACTGTTGATTGGAATCGGACTTATTGGACGCCATAATACTGGCATCGAGGTCTTTACTAATCACTGGATAGTTGAAACTGACCGTATGCGCAAATAAAGCATTTTTCCAATCAGCAAGCGACTGGTCTATATCCTCAATTGGCTCAGAGGTTGAATAGAAAACAATGCTCTGAATCGTCGGCTCGTTTTCTAACAAGATATTGACTTGTTCAGCCACAACATCTGCCCCATCTGCAGTCGATGCGCTAGTCGTTAGTAGCGATGCCAATTGCTGAATATGCTGTTCTTTTTCTTGATAGTGATGCACTAAACCATAAAGAAAAGGCAATAAAAAACCTGCCAGCACTGCCAATACGACAGCTTGTATGACAGAACGCCAGATAAGTACGGGAATGGTTTGAGACGAACGGTTGTTCATATCACTCTACTGAGTCGCGTGCAGCTTTCATTTATAGTACAGGTATTTTAAAGATGTGATAAGTAAAACATTTGAGTATTTTTTGAAACTAAGATAGTTATTTATAAGCCCAAACTATAGCGTATTAATAGAAAAATGTCATCGCGCTATCGAACGCGATGACATTAATCATAAAGCTAAAGATATAACGCCTAAAATATGAGGATTAACGAGGCTTTTTATCTTTGGTAGTAAATTTCTGTGATCTATTACGCTCACGCTGACGCAATTGCTGGGCTTTTGCCTTAGTCGGCGTGTCGCTTTTATTAGCATATGGGTTGTCATTTTGCTTCAAGATAACGTTAAGCGGTGTGCCTTCTAACTTAAATACTTGACGGAATTGGTTCTCTAGATAACGCTGATAGCTCTTAGGAAGCGCACTGGTTTGGTTACCATGAATAACAATAACGGGTGGATTGTGGCCACCAATATGCGCATAACGTAACTTGATACGACGACCAGCAACGGTTGGTGGCGGATTGGCCGTTACCGCATCTTGCAAAATCTGAGTCAAACGGTTGGTCGATACTTCGAACATTGAAGATTTGTACGCACGTAAGATAGACGGATATAAATTACCGACACCTGTACCATGCAGTGCTGAGATCAAATGTATTTTTACATAAGGAATAAAGCTAAAGCGGCGATCCATTTCAAGCTTGATATAGTCTCTTTGGTCTTGCGTTAGGCCATCCCACTTATTGATCGCAACGACTAACGCTCGTCCAGCGTCAAGCGCATAACCAATCATATGCAAATCTTGATCCACGATACCTTCGTGAGCATCAATAACAATCACGGTTACGTTAGAATCTTCAATCGCTTGCAAGGTCTTGATGACAGAGAATTTTTCTACTTTTTCATCGATTTTACCACGGCGACGTACACCAGCAGTGTCGATCAAAACATAATCACGACCTTCACGCTGATAAGGAATATAAATACTATCGCGCGTCGTGCCTGGCATATCGAATACCACTACTCGGTCTTCGCCAAGCAGGCGGTTGACGAGCGTCGATTTACCCACGTTTGGACGACCAATAATGGCGAGCTTCAAGCCTCTTGGTTCTACTATGTTTTCTTGCTCAGGCATATCAGCCGTTAGCACTTCAAGCAAATTGCCCACACCGCGACCATGACTGGCTGCCATCGGATACGGCTCGCCCAATCCTAGTGCATAGAACTCAGCAGGCGCTGCATCATGTACACCGTCGACTTTATTGGCAACAACATAGACAGGCTTGCCTAACGTATGCAAAAACTTACCAATTTCAGCATCTGCGCCAATCATACCGGCACGAGCGTCAACGACGAATACAATAATATCTGCTTCATGGATTGCTGTATGCGACTGCTCAGACATATAGTCATCGATATTACCGCTACCGTCGTCAGCTTCACCGATACCACCCGTATCTACAACGATAAAGGATTTGTCTTCATAAGTTGCATCACCGTACTGACGGTCACGAGTCAATCCTGAAAGGTCAGCGACCAATGCCTGCCGACTTTTTGTGAACTGATTAAATAAGGTGGATTTACCGACGTTTGGACGACCAATTAAGGCGACCACAGGCTTGATACTCATGGGTTACTCTCAGTGAAAGGCACAATGACGGGCAGTACAGTTATTCTTATAACCAGTGACATAACAATAGTAATAGTAATAGATATGCTGCAATTGACCGTGAATTAAAATGAATGATAGAACAATAGCAAAAATAATAGATGGCTATTTTACGATTAAAAATAGTATATAGGATGGCTTCATTATACATAAATAAGTAGTGTATATGGATAGCACATCGGTCGCATAGAGTACGCGAAAGCCTGTGTTTAAACAAGCAATTTACACAAAGCACTAAACGCTGACTAAGCAGCGTTTGTGTTTCATAAATGACAATCAAGAATAGGCTTAAAGGCTATAGTGAAATATTAAAATTCGTTAATCACCTAACTACATAGTTATTAGCGTACTAACTGCCAGATAGCAACTTGTCCTGACGTACTTTGAGTCATTAAACGGCTACCTTGTACTTGCAAGTTGGTCAACGCACCTTTTGTCTCTACACGACTAACGATGCTACCCGTAGCAGGATCAAGCAAATGCACTACGCCATCGAAATCACCAATGGCGATATAGTTGCCAATCATCACAGGATTGGTGAGATCACGGTAAGCCAATTCGTCACTTTCCCATAGCGTCTCGCCACTGTTGCGATCATAAGCAACTACTTTGCCATCTAGACTGGTAGCGATAACTTGCTGAGTATTTACCGCCAATGATTTGAGACTCGCAATTTCATTGACAAACATCACCTGACGCGAGGCCAAATCAATACCTAATAGCTGACCACTATAGCTGATCGCAAACAACTGATTTTTATCTACGATAGGTTTGCCATCGACGTCACTCATGCGTTCAACTTCACTACTACCAGCACCTACGCCAACACGTCTTGACCATAGCGGAAGACCGTTATCGACAGTAATTGCGTGCAGGCGACCATCAGCTGTGGCCAAAAGCGCTGTCTCATTGTCTAATAAAGTTGGCGCAGCGCTACCGCGAACGCTGATAGCAGGTACTTGAGTTGCGAACTGCCATACCGATTGTCCAGTTTGTAGTGACAGACCATGTAAGAAACCATCATTCGCTGATAATACCACACGATTATTGGTAATCAGTGCTGGCGTCAAAACCGAACCTGATAACTGCTGCTGCCAGCGTTTTGCACCAGTCGTGCTATCAAACGCCATGACCTTGCCACCACGAGTACTAACGATAGCTGTCTGGCTCAATGCATCTACTGCAACACCGCCGGTGATTTGGTCGTCAACATTGATTGACCATACGCGCTCGCCTGCACTATTAAACCCTGACAGCTCACCACCGCGTGATGCAGTAACGATTTGACCATTGGCATAGCCAACTTGCAAATCTAACGGATCTTTTTTGCTGGCTTTTTTATTGCCAACATCGGTACTAAAAACAGGCTGTACTACGCTAATCGGCTGAGCGATTTGTACCAATTTTACCGGATCATTAACCACAGGCTTAATACCGCGATTACATCCAATCACTGCCGTGCTCATTACTGCCAGTACGGCCACATGCATGACTGTCTTTTTGATAGTCTTGGTGTTTAACATTTTGCTAGAGCGAATAGATTGAGTCATTGTATGTTCTCACTACAGATAAATTATTATTAATTGGTAAATTGGCCAACCGCAAATTAGTAATCATTAGGTTATATTAAAAAAGAGCTTTGGATGATTACCAACTCTCAATACTATACTACTGACTTAATATCTAGCCTACTGACTTACTGCCCTGCTTCGACAGCGACTTCGTTCGAGGTATCCATCACTAGCGACGGCTCAGGAGCAGATGGCTCTTGAATAAGACTGGTTTGCTCAGCAATCGGCTCAGCCGTGATACCTAAGCTTTCCATCTTTAATGCCAATACTGCACGCGTTTCTTGACGGCTACGTAATAGCTCCCACGCATTGCTATAAGATTTAATCGCTGAATCTTTATTGTCTTGCGCTAAGTAAATATCCCCTAGCAGCTCCTGCTGACTTGCTTCAAACGAGCTTGGCATATCATTGTTTGCTTCTGAAAGTGCAGCATCTGTATCACCTGCAGCCAATAATGTTTTTGCATAGCGTAAACGAGTAATCGCTTCTAGACCAGCATCACCCAAATCGATGGCCAATGCTTTTTTGAATGTCTCAGTCGCTGCTGCAAAGTCATCATTGTCTACTTGTTGACGTGCCTTTATCATTAGCGCTTGCCATGCGTAAACCGACTCACCGTGCGTACTGACCAAGGTATCAATATCTTTGTCTAGCTGGCTACGACTTTGGGTAAGTGCTTCTTGAGCCTCTGCCTCCAAATCTGGGTTTTGCGAGGCCAGTTTGACCTCTTCGTTTAGCTGCTGAATATCAGCATATTGATCGGCGGCGACGGTATCTACTCGCGCATGGTTGTTTTGCCAGTATGTCCAACCAAAGTAGGCGGCCAGTGCTAACAAAATCGCAGTAACGATATAACTACCATATTGCTTTAGCGCTTGCATGGAGTTATCTGCATTCGGCGAATTAGGTGTCAGAGCCATATATATTTACCTGATAAAATTTACATTAAATTGCTAGTGCGACAAACAAAGCTTATTAGTCAAAGTCGGTTAGCGACGAGAAAAGTTATCTTTATTTGATAGCCAATCTTGGGCGACCGTCTTTTGCTCACCTGTCTGCATATCTTTAATACTAATCGTATTATCATCCAGCTCTTGCTGGGCGATGATGACTGTCAATGCCGCGCCTGACTTGTCTGCCTTCTTCATTTGCGCTTTTAGACTCGTGGCACTGGCCATTTTTACTCGTACATCTGGACGACTGTGACGTAAGTTCTGTGCATAGCTTATACCAGCACTATACACCTCAGGATGGGCCACCACGAATACATCACAAGCAGGTACGTCAGCAATCGGCGCAACCGCTTCTATCAATAACAATAGACGCTCAAGCCCCATTGCAAAACCAACACCAGGCTCAGATTTGACTGGTTTACTGCCATCTGTACCGATTGATTTTAATTGCCCTACTAGCCCATCATAACGACCACCAGCACAAACGGTAGCTTGGCTTCCAAGCTTATCCGTTACCCACTCAAATACCGTTTTATTGTAATAATCAAGGCCACGTACTAAGTGCGGATTGATTTCAAAATCGATATTAAGCGCAGTCAGATAGGCTTTGACCTGCTCAAAATGCGCCACACTCTCTTCACCTAAGAAGTCAGCAAGCTTTGGCGCATCTGCCAATACTGCTTGCGTACTCGCTTCTTTACTATCCAAGATACGTAAAGGGTTAGTCGTTAGACGGCGCTTACTGTCTTCGTCTAGCTGGTCTTTTTTATCAGTCAAATAAGTAACCAATGCTTCGCGATAAGCATAGCGCTCATCCAGCTCACCCAAACTGTTTAGTTGCAAACGCATCTCATTGTTGAGGCCTAGCTCTTGCCACATCAGATGAGTCATTGCAATCAGCTCAGCATCAGCATCTGGTAATGCACTACCGAAGCTCTCGACACCTAACTGATGAAACTGGCGATAGCGGCCTTTTTGCGGACGCTCGTAGCGGAACATCGGACCGATGTACCAAAGCTTGGGCGTGTCACCGCGTAGCAAGTTGTGCTCGATAACTGCGCGTACTGCTCCAGCTGTGCCTTCAGGACGCAACGCTAATGGCGTTGGTGGCTCAGATTTATCAGTAAAGCTGTACATTTCTTTTTCGACAATGTCAGTCGCGCCGCCAATAGCACGGGCAAATAGATCCGTTTGTTCAACGATAGGCAAGCGAATATGCTCGTAACCGTACCTACCAAGTACATCAGCCAATATCGCTTCTAAATGCAGCCACTTTGCTGATTGGTCAGGCAAAATATCATTAAAACCTTTGATAGCTTTGATCATGGTACGGTCGTATCCTTAAATGTTTAACAGGTATTCTATTATTGTTTTCTATATCTTCAAATAAGCGCTATATCTAATTGATGCTATGACGATATAGCTTAACGTATCAATCTAATGTATGGCTTATTTTACGCGAATGATTTCATTCTCACGTTTTTTCGCCAACTCTTCTGCATGGGCGCGAACCATACCTTCTATTTCATCGACCAGATTGCCTGTATCAATAAGGTGGCTTTTTTCACCCATACGATAGACCAATGATCTAGGGGCAGCACCAACGATACCGATATCGGCCTCTTTTGCTTCTCCTGGACCATTCACTTTGCACCCAATCACAGATAGATTCATCGGTTCACGAATATCTTCTAGGCGAGACTCTAACGCTGTCATTACTTTAATCACGTCAAACTCTTGACGCGAGCAGCTTGGACAGGCAATAAAATTTACACCGTTCGAACGAATATTAAGCGATTTCAGAATGTCAAAACCAATCTTAATCTCTTCTTCAGGCTCGGCGGCTAATGAGATACGAATAGTATCGCCAATACCGTCTAGCAATAATCCACCTAGCGCGATAGCAGATTTGACAGCGCCCGTACGGTAGACACCCGCTTCCGTCACGCCCAAATGTAATGGATTGTCAATTTGCGCTGATATTAAACGATAAGCATCCAATGTCAAAAACACGTTACTGGCTTTAACAGATACTTTATATTGGTCAAAGTTAAGACGCTCTAAAATATCAATATGGCGCATTGCTGATTCAAGCATTGCCTCGCCAGTTGGCTCAGTATACTTGCGCTGTATGTCTTTTTCTAAAGAGCCAGCGTTGACGCCAATACGAATAGGAATATTATGATATTTGGCGCAAGCGACCACTTCACGTACTTTGGCATCGCTACCAATGTTACCAGGATTGATACGTAAGCAGTCAGCGCCCGCTTCAGCAACGGCCAAAGCGATTTTATGATCGAAATGCACATCAGCGATCAAAGGCACGCTTACCAATTTGCGAATTTCACCAAAGGCTTTGACCGTATCCATCGTTGGCGTTGATACGCGCATCAAATCTGCACCTGCTTCGACACAACGCTCGATTTGAGCGACAGTGGCTGCTACATCACAGGTATCAGTATTGGTCATGCTCTGTACGCTAATTGGTGCATCACCACCAACCGCGACATCACCGACATAGATTTTTTTGGTCAGACGACGATTAATAGGCGATGGCATTGACATACATAAATCCTTGAATCAAAAATAGAAAAGCCCTAGGCCTTTGTACATATAATATAAACCAGCTAAATCAGCATACACATATTCGCTTTATTCAAACACATAGATGCTTCATCTAAACATATTAGTGCTTTATTTAAATTTGGCACTTATGCAACTGGCTATGGTGCCAATTCGAAAGTAGCTTGCTTATCTGTTGCATACGTCTCTAACGCGACTGGTTGTTGATCGAGCATCAAGCTAACATTATCGATATTATCAATTTGCACATTAAACGGTGGCATACCTGACAAGTCATAGTTACCCGCAGACTGAGAACCATTTATTAGACTGTTTCCAGAAGCATCCGTGATACTAACCACAGCGTCGCTTGTCAATACAAGGTTTAGGGTAGCAGTCGTTGCAGCATCACCCAGATTCAATGCAGAGCCAGAAGCACCAACGCCACTTGCATCACTATTGATGGCGGCACCTTGGGCTTGCTCTATCGCTGACATGTCCTCCACAGCTGATACAGGCTCTTGGGTGTTTTCTTTGCTAGCGTTACTCACCATACGGAATAGGAACACCGCCAAGATAATCAATCCGATAACGCCTATGATCAATAGCGGGTTAAAGCGGATACGGTTATGAGTATCACGCTGCAAAGTCCCCATTGGGCGCAGCGGCGTATCGATATTGCTGGCTGATTTGGCCTTTAATTCATTAGGATAGGCAGCATCGAAGCTACTAGCGATTTTTGCTGAATCTAAGCCCAAATATTTGGCATAGTTAATCGCAAAACCACGAGCAAATGCAGCCTGTGGTAGCTCAGCGAAGTTTTCGCTTTCTAAGGCCTCCAAATGACGCTTTAGAATGAACAGCTCAGCCGCCGCTGCTTCTAAAGTTACTTGCTTGTTTTTACGGGCTTGCTGCAACACGGCACCAAATGATCCCTGAGCGTTAGATTGAGTGTTAGATGATGGGGTGATCATTTCCATGGTGCCTCTGGATTGTTAAGCCAAGTCTTAAGTTGTTTTGCTTCATCACTTAGCGGATAAGCGGATAAAAGCTGCTGTGCCAATTGCTGGCGCGTTGTTATATTACTTTGTGCTGCTGCAAGCTTGATACCTTGTAAGAGCAAGCGCGGGCTAACACCCTGCCCCTGCACCAATATCAGCGTCTCATCATACAGTCTCTGTGCCTGCGGTACACGCTGTTGTTGCAGCAGCAAATCTACCAATTCGATATGAGCAATGATGCTGTTACGATTGCCATCGAGTGCGCGTAAAAATGCTTTTGAAGCGGCACTATTATCACCTAACTGTAGATAAGTGCGACCTAGGTTTTCTAGCGCGCCAATACGGCCTTCATAGCCTAGCGTCGCCCCTGCAATCTCAAACTGTTCTGCTGCTTCACGATAGCGCTTTGTCTGTGACAGATATACGCCATAATTATTGTGTGCTTGTACAAAGTCTTTATCTAGCGCGATTGCTTTTTTGAAGTACTCATCAGCTTTGGCTAGATTGATACGGCTGCCTTCTTGCTGCAACAAAACGCCCATCATATCATAGGCTGGCGCATAACGGCTATCGGCAGCAAAGGCTTTTTCAAGCTGCTGCTGCGCGGTATCAAGCTCATTTTTTCGGATGTATTGCGCGGCAAGTGAGGTACGTACACGGGCGATTTCCTGCTGATCTAAATTTCGATCGTTGCTAGCGCGCGTAGATGTTTGATAAGGAGAGTTACCTAGCAAATCATTAGTCGGGGTGGTCTGACAGCCACTTAATACAAGGACGCCAAATACTGCCGACAGCACTGCACGCTTTGGCAAAGCGGTTTGGGCAGCATTGATACTCGACTGCTTATAAAATTTAGAAAATGATTTTTGATATTTGAACTGACAAGAATTTTTAGAAGTCATCATAGCCGCCATCATAAAACTGGGATTCAATGCGTTCGATCTTCGAGACCTCAGTTTAATAGATTTAACCCCTATAAGTACAATTTAGTTGTTATTAATTGCCACGTTCTGCAATCTTGACAGTCATTGCTACATTTTCTTACCATTGCGACAGACAAAAGACAGCTAAAACGCTATACCAGTCGAATATAACGTTTATCTTCTAGAGAACGTGCTAAACGCTTTCACGATCTTTAATGCTCTGCTGCCACGCGGCTGAGCGTCTAGTACGATCGGCAACTTGTCCAACCAACTGACCACAAGCGGCATCGATGTCATCACCACGTGTTTGGCGAATCGTACAAACGAAACCCGCTTCGCTCAATATATTACTAAACGCATGAATACGGTTGTTGCTTGATTTGTCATACGGTGCATGTGGGAATGGGTTGAACGGAATAAGGTTAATCTTACTTGGTAACCCTTCTAATAAAGCAACTAACTGATGGGCATGCTCATTACTGTCATTGACGCCATCAAGCATCACATATTCAATCGTAACGTGCTTCTTATGACGTGGATTGACATCATAGACATAGTTTTTTGCCGCTGCAATCAGCTCTTCTAACGGATATTTTTTATTAATTGGTACCAGCTCGTTACGCAGCTCATCATTTGGTGCATGCAGTGAAATAGCCAATGCCACATCGATGTCTTGTGCTAGCTGATACATTTTCGGAACGACACCAGAAGTCGATAACGTGACGCGACGCTTTGACAGTCCATAAGCATGATCGCTTAGCATCAACTCCATTGAACCTACTACAGGTTTATAGTTCAATAGCGGCTCACCCATGCCCATCATCACCACGTTGGTGACGTTATTTTCCCATAGGCTATGATCAACGTTTTCTAAACTTTCATTTTCATCTGTCATATATGACGCATTAGCGACCCATAACTGACCGATAATTTCAGCCGCACTTAAGTCACGCTCAAACCCTTGCTTACCTGTACTACAGAAGCTACAGTCTAGTGCACAGCCTACTTGAGAAGACACGCATAATGTCTTACGGCCATTTAACTTGCTATCATCTGCAGGAATAAGCACCGTCTCAACCAACGAGCCGCCAGTAACTTCAAATACCCACTTACGCGTACCATCATCGCTGTATTGACGATGAATCACTTTGGGCGGTACCACACAAGCATTAAGCGATAATTTGTCTCGCAACGACTTACTCAAATTGGTCATTTGCTCAAAATCGGTCACGCCATGCTGATAAATCCACTTGATTACCTGAGTAGATCGAAATGGTTTTTCACCAATACTCTTGAAGTAATCAGCCAGTTGCGCTTGCGTCATACCCAATAGATTGGTTTTGGCATGTGCCTCATCTACTAGCTTAATGCTATCAGTAATCTTAGCAGGTACGTGCTGAGTAGGTGCTTGAACAGTTGACATAATAGGTAACCTTTTTGCAGAAGCTTAGATAAGCGGTGCAATTATTTATATGGGCTTTGCCATACATACATGAGTGCATGAGCAATCCGCTATGAGCGCAGTTTTTCGAATTAATGAAAACATGCTGATAAGGGATTGATAACGCTAAGTAAAATCAATAATGAGGCAAGTCACTAAGAATTTCAATGAATAATATAATTACAGAACTCTAAAGCAGATACAAGGCAGCCAACTGTAGATTGTACAAGTAGTACATCCCAGGAGGGTAACGCCCTAGCAGTTTAGTAACTCTTGGACTATAGGATTATTATAATAGCTAAAACGGCCTATACCCATAAGATATAAGCCGTCTCGCAAACCAATTATGAACAATCAATGTTGTAAATAATTCGTCTGTAGTCAATCAAGTATAAAACTCATACAGGTAAGATCAGTTTAAATCGTAGCTGTCTTATTATAGCAGTTACCTCGAACAAATCGAATGCCGTAAAAGCTTATCGCTGATTTACTATATTAGCGTGTACGTGCACAAACTTCATCATCGCTGAAGAAGTAGCTGATTTCACGTGCTGCTGATTCAGCTGAATCTGAACCATGTACTGCGTTTTCGTCGATGCTGCTAGCGAAGTCAGCACGGATAGTGCCTTCAGCAGCTTCTTTTGGGTTAGTTGCACCCATGATTTCACGATGCTGAGCGATAGCGTTTTCGCCTTCTAGTACTGATACCAATACTGGACCTGACATCATGAAAGATTTTAGGTCGTTGTAAAATGGACGCTCAGCGTGCTCAGCATAAAAACCGCCTGCTTTTTCATCATCAAGTTGTAGCATTTTAGCTGCAACGATTTTTAGACCAGCTTGTTCAAAACGGCTATAGATAGCGCCGATGTGATTGCCAGCAACTGCGTCAGGTTTGATGATAGATAAAGTACGTTCGTTAGCCATGAGAAGCTCCTAATAAATGATAAATTCAATAAAATATGAAAAATTAATGCGTTGTTTTAGCTTTAGCCACAATGTTGACTTGGACTGTTTTACACAACTCATGGTATATCAGTGTATAACCATAAGTGCCAACATCGGATTGCTGCCTATTATAATGATTAAGGCCATAAATGATAGGGTTAATTTATGACCATACCTTGCATAAAAGTAAATTTATAACAGTATCTTACTTACATCCAAGTTAAGTACTCATCAACAACAGATGCATGAGCTATCGACTTACTTACCTTATCGCTACTCATATTTATCACTTATAGCTACCAGACTGATTTTATAGAGTATTTATATCATTATTAATGATTAGAAAACCCTCAACACACCTTGCTAAGAGTTTTGCTAATACATACTACCAATCAAAACATTTAATCATCTAAGCGACTGTCTCGACAACTACCTGCATTGCATTCACGCACACGTTCATTCAAAAAATTAACTCGATTAGCTGTCTTATTGGTGGCACAGCTCATATTGACAAAGAAACCATCACCATCGTTATAACTACATTGGTCGTTGCGCTCGCGCATCCACGCTAATTGTCCGCGTTTAAGCGTGGCTTTTTGCTGTTTGTTTAGGAGTTTACTCAATTTACTGTAAGAGTTGTTAAGCTCTTTATCTGCTTCTAAGTATACTTTCGTCAGGCAATATAGCCCATCAAAGTCATTGTTTGGTTTGTCACAGTTTTCTGCACCCCAAGCAAACATAGGCAACATGAAAGCTGCGGATGTAACTATTGCTATAGAGGTATTGCGAATCGTGGATTTAAGCGTATTCGTTGTCATAGCAAATTCCTTTTTGTATGTTGATAAAACCAAATCCGTCTATAATATCTTACACTTAATTAAGCCAAAATAATGTCAGTATATCCATTATTTATGATATTTTTAGATGATATTATAGCTAGTAGCCCTACTCTTACACTGTTGAAATTCAAGGTAATCAATCAATTTCTTGAAGTAGCACACACAAAAAACCCCAACGCTTAGCGTTGAGGTTTTTTATTAATACTAAAAACTATTTAATCAAGTTTGTAGTAAAAACTAAGCGTCGTACGGATCACGCAATACGATAGTCTCTTCGCGATCAGGACCAGTTGAGATAATATCAACTGGGCAACCGATCAATGCTTCGATACGTTTGATGTATTTTTTAGCGTTTTCTGGAAGCTCATCATAGTTCGTAATGCCAACGGTAGACTCGCTCCAGCCTTGCATTGTTTCGTACTTAGGTGTGACTGACTCGTAGAATTCAGCATCATGCGCGCCTGCACACTCAGTTTCAGGTAGGTTGTAACCTACACCGATTAGCAATTCTTCAAGACCATCTAGTACGTCAAGCTTGGTCAAGCAAATACCTGACATAGAGTTAAGTACTACTGCACGGCGTAATGCTTCAGCATCGAACCAACCACAACGACGGGCACGACCAGTCGTCGCACCAAATTCATGACCGACTTTGGCTAAGTGAGCACCAACATCATCGAACAATTCAGTTGGGAATGGACCACTACCAACGCGCGTAGTGTACGCTTTGGTGATACCAAGTACATAGTCTAAATACAATGGACCGATACCTGTACCCGTTGATACACCACCAGCAGTTACACTTGAGCTGGTTACAAACGGATAAGTACCATGGTCGATATCAAGCAGCGTGCCTTGAGCACCTTCAAACATTAGGTTTTTGCCAGCCAGACGTAATTGATTTAGGTCTTCAGTTACATCAGTAACCATACCTTTAATCTCTTCTTTCCACTCTTTACAAAGCTTAAGTGTCTCATCAAAATCAATCGCTTCAACTTTATAGTATTCAGTCAGTTGGAAGTTATGATATTCGATTAGGTTACGTAGCTTTTCTTCTAGATCTTCACGGAACAAATCAGCAAGTTTAATCGCACGGCGTGCTACTTTGTCTTCGTATGCAGGACCGATACCGCGACCTGTTGTACCGATTTTACCAGAACCACGCTTGGCTTCACGAGCTTGATCAAGTGCCACGTGATAAGGCATGATAAGTGGGCAATTAGGAGAGATACGTAGACGCTCACGTACTGGTACGTTGTTGTCTTCTAGCTCTTTCATTTCCTTTAGTAATGCGTCAGGTGCTAACACCACGCCATTACCGATAAAGCAAGTGACGCCTTCACGCAAGATACCTGATGGAATCAAATGCAAGACAGTGGTTTTGCCATCGACAACCAACGTGTGACCAGCATTATGACCGCCTTGGAAGCGGGCTACTGCTGAGGCTTTTTCGGTAAGTAAATCAACGATTTTACCCTTACCTTCGTCGCCCCATTGGCTACCCAAAACTACAACATTCTTACCCATGATCAATCCTTACCTTTATGTATTGAGGTGTGTGCAATAAAAGCTGAAAATTAAAATGATTTTCTTAGCTATATCTTTTTATCTCAGTGATTTATGAAATAGAAACACTGAAATATCTAACAAATAATTTTACGTTCTCGTAATCTGTACTGAATAATTTTGGCTACGTGTGCCGCGTGCGCCATTTAATCGCCTACTATTAGACAATTAAACAGTTTGTAGCTGCCATTGACTGTCATCATCCATGCTCAAACGATGCGTAACATCATCTGGACTGTCCTGTGCATCTAATGGCATAGTAACGCGATAGCCTTGCTGACGTAGACTCTCTACTTGTTGCAGTAGCGTCTGCATCTCATCTGTATTTGCATTAGACAAAGCGGCAAAATCAACCAAGACAACGGTTGGCGCATCTAACTGTGTATGAGCCAGCAATCGGCTGACATCCATACTAAAGCCTGTGGCTGCACGTAATGCTTGCGTCTGGCTTTGCATACCATCAAAACGACCACCACGTACGAGTGGCTGAGTCTCATTATTGATATAACCATTGAAGACGATGCCAGTATGATAGTGATAGCCTGATAGCTCAGTCACATCAATACTGACTGGGCACTGCCATTGGTCTTGTAGATAGTTTTTCAAACGCTGTAGCTCATCAATTGCCGTTGCGATTTGGCTGTCTTGCTGCGCCGCATCTGATAATTTGGCTAATAGGTTTGCGATATCGTGACCAAAGCGTGCCAACACATAAAAATCATCACCCATTGGCAAAGCGCGACAAACACGCTTGAGCTCTGGTAAGTTTTTATTGGCATATAAGTACATCAATTGTTCAGTATCACTGTCTGACAATTCAGCCAATTCAGCCAAACGTTTGAATATCGCTACGTGACCCAAATCGATATGGAGCGCTGCACTCATATTGAGTTTATTCACCATCGTAAATAGTACATCTATCAGCTCAATATCTGCTGCTAGTGACGCACAGCCAAATATCTCAGCACCTAACTGTAGCGGCGTACGAGAGCCAAACAGTCCTGATGGCAAGGTATGAATAACATCACCAACGTAACAATAACGCGCAATACCCGTACCGCCATGATGCGCATCTATACGCAAAATCTGCGGGGTGATGTCAGCGCGCACGCCCATTAGACGACCCGTCAACTGATCGATAATTTTGAAGGTTTGGCGTTTTAGATCTTCTGACGCATCACTTAGTAAAGACTCAGTAAACTCGATCATCGGTGGACAAACCAGCTGATAACCATGAGTAATAAGCTGCTCGATTAACTGATGTCTAAGCACTTCTTGCTTATGCGCATCTTCAAACAGGACATCAACCACCCCATCAGGCAATAGCCAACTATTGGCAACATCACTGCCAAAGTTACTCAAATATGGCATGCGATTGGGTGCAGCACTGTTTTCGGCAGGCTGAGACACTGTTTCGTTGGTAGAATTTGGCTGGGCAGGTTTTGCAGAATCAGAACTAACAGACACAATAAATCCTTGTTTGGCGTATCGCTTACCAAAAACGCGGTACTGATGCGGTACTTAAAGGGTGATTTGCCGGGTATTGACGCTGTGTGTATTTATTTTTAACGCGCAACATCATTGACCCAATTATTTATAAACAAACCAGGTAACCGCAAAAGGGTGAATAATAAGTATAATTTAGAATGATAAGACGAGTATCTTTATGCGCTAAAAAATTGCGACAAATAATCAAGGCACTTTATGCTTTAGTTTAGCATAGCACTCAAGGTTCGCCTAGTGACAATTAGCCACAATCACTATCTAATTACAGTTCAATTGCCACTTATTAGCTTAGCAGATGTAACAGTCATCGTTGATGTATTTGGCTTAATATTGGGCGAATAGCCGAGAGGTTTATTTTTTGTTAACCATAAGATAATGAGCGTGATTACGGCAGCGTCATCAACACAGACTCATGATACACTAACACATATTTTTATCTCGGAAGCCTTATGTCATCTGATTACCACCCAAACCCTGCCATCAACCAAACCAATGTCTTAGGCACCGCCCTTGCCAGCTGTTGTTTCGATCCCATCACTGGCTATTATCGCAATGGTTTTTGCCATACTGGCAACCATGATGTTGGTCAACATACTGTCTGTGCCAAGATGACCAGCGAGTTTTTAAACTTCTCTGCCAGTCGCGGTAATGACCTAATTACCCCACTACCTGAATACAATTTTCCTGGTCTCAAACCTGGCGACTACTGGTGCATCTGCGCGCTACGTTGGGTTGAAGCATTGGACTTTGATATCGCACCGCAAATCAAACTAGAAGCGTGTCACGAGAGCCTGCTAGCATTGGTAGATATCGATACGCTAAAAAGCTATGCCCTATAGAAATCTATGCCCTATAGATAGTATTGGCACACGATAAAACCGTAGCCACGTTCACAGCATATTTGGATTATTGAAGTTTTTTATTATATGACAGGAAAGTATATGGAAAATGATAATAATCAATTGATTAAAAAAACGGCTCATATAGCGCCTGATTCCAATATGAATCATATCTATGCCAATATGAGTGACAAGCATCTCTATTTGGACGATGATGATAGCTATATCTATGGTGATGTGGACGCCACTACTGAAGACACTATCGAGACCATGACGGTCTACGATCCTGACTCTGAACGCTATGAAGATATTGACTCATCGAGCGCAGGCGAAGTGGTCAATTGCTACGCTTACTCACGTAAAACAGGTGAGAACCTTAATAGAGTGGCGCTCAATGATGTGAGTCGTACGCTAGGGAACAACGGTCAATTTATTTGGCTTGGGCTATATGATCCAAGCTTAGAAACCATGGTCAAAGTAAAAGAAGCCTTTGACCTGCATGAGCTAGCGATTGAAGATGCTTTTGCTGATCATCAACGCGCCAAGGTCGAAAACTACGATAATGATATGGTCTTTGTGGTGCTACGTACAGCCAAGCTCGAAGACAATGTCATTCGTTATGGTACTACTGCGATATTTATGGGTAAAAACTACCTCATTACAATTCGCAATGGTCCGTCAAACTCTTATGCGCCAGTACGTGAGCATTGCCATCGTCGCCCTGAGAAGTTACGCATGGGCCCTATCTTTGTACTGCATGCTATCCTCGATTTTATCGTTGATAACTATATGCCGATTACCGATCGATTGGGCCGTTACTTGCGCGAGCAAGAACGCTATGTATTTACCTCTGAGTTTGATAAAGGCACCCTAAAAAACCTTTACGAGCTAAAGTCACAACTGGTACATATGCGTGCCATTATTTTACCTGTGCAAGACATCTGTAGCTTTTTTATCAATCATAAAAAAAGTGAGATTATCTCTGGATTTTCTCAAGCCGCTAAGCCGTATTTTCGCGATGTTAACGATCACCTATTGCACTCCTTAGATGCTATTAATGGTCTTAATGAAATGCTGAGCGTGGTGATGAATACCTATATGGCGATGGTCAATATGGGTCAGAATGAAGTCGTGCGTAAGCTCGCGGCATGGGCAGGTATTCTAGCAGTGCCGACAGCCATCGCTGGTATCTATGGCATGAACTTTGACTTTATGCCTGAGCTGCATTGGAAATACTCTTACCTTGTCATAATGGTCATTATTATCGCCCTATGTAGCTATCTGTACTATAACTTCAAAAGATTGAAATGGTTGTAATACCAAACGCTAGGCATAAAAAAAGAGCAACCACTGGTCGCTCTTTTTTTATGTTGCTATCTTTTTGTAACGCTATCTAATTATTCACGGCGATGCTTATTATTCACGACGATGCTTAGTATGGCTATCGGGCGCTTGAGCATTATCAGGCAATAGCGCCTTAACTGTTAGATTTGCATGCTGCTTATCAAGATTATCCTCTGGGCGACCAAATGTTTTGGCCGTCCAAGTCAGGATTACAATAGAGCCGCTCAGTAGCATGATGGCCACGGAAATTGTCGCAAGCAGCCATAAATGGAAATAGTCTGAAACCGCCTGCACATCAACCACCAAATGTCGTGACAATGCTGTTATGGCAATAAATATCAAAAACTGTACTGGCAGTCGGTGGGTTTTAAAGTAAATACCTATCATAGCCAGTAGCTCAAGGTAAATAAATAACATTAATATGTCTTTTAGATCCGCTGAACCCTTTTGGACAATATAAATAAACTCTTTACCTGCAGTCCAAACGACAACCACACTGATTAGAAATAAAATAACGTAATGACAGACATCGACAAACTCTCTACCAATACTTTGTAGTCGCTCATGAACACCTACGTTTTTTTTAGCCATGTTTAGGTCCTATCAACTGAAATGTGGTTGATTTAGCCTGAGTCTATGTTACCTCAGGCCCCTTATGTATCGGCAATCAGTATTCGTATGACTATTTTTTTAGCCTTTATTCAAACCCGCTGATTTTTCAGCAGCATCGACCGTTTGGCGAATAAGCGTGTTGATAGTCATCGGTCCAACGCCGCCTGGTACTGGCGTATAAGCGCTGGCAATGTTTTCCATGCCTTGCATTTCGATATCACCAACACCGCCATCATCTGTTGGATGGAAACCTGCATCAACGACAACCGCTCCTGATTTGATCCACTCTGCTTTAATCAGCTCAGGTACACCTACGGCACCAACCACGATATCTGCACGCTTAATATGCGCCGCCAAATCTTGAGTTCTTGAATGACAGATAGTCACTGTACAGTTAGCATTCAATAGCATCATCGCCATTGGCTTACCTAAGATAGCACTACGCCCTACGACCACTGCTTCTTTACCTGATAGCTCGATATTATGATGCTCTAGCAAATGCATGATGCCCTGCGGTGTGCATGAGCCATAAGCTGACTGCTGCATCGCCATACGACCAAAACCAAGACAAGTCACACCATCGACGTCTTTTGCTAAACCAGTCTGCTCAAAACAAGCACGCTCATCAATATGCTCAGGAACCGGATGCTGTAGCAAAATACCATGTACATCTGGATTGCTATTTAACTCATCTATCTTTGCCATGAGCTGCTCAGTGGTCGTGGCACTTGGCATCTCAACGCGTATAGAGTCCATGCCAACACGCTTGCAAGCGTTGCCTTTCATACGAACATAAGTGGCAGAGGCTGGATCGTCACCAACCAATATCGTCGCTAAACTTGGGGTGCGGCCAGTCTTTTCCTTAATCGTATCTACGCGCGTGCGCAGATCCTGTTCTATTTGTTTGGCAAGTGCTTTGCCGTCCAAAACGGTGGCGGATTCTTGGGCAGTAGACATAGTAACTCCAATAGAGGGTACGATATAAAAAAATAAAGACAGCGCGCGCAAATACTTTGCATGCCTGTCCTTTGCTTCGTCAATCTTTGACTAAGAGTAATATTGTACCTGTGTACGCTACAAAATCCTAGCGTAAGATAAAGCTTGCACACTGATAATTTTTTATAATAAGTCAATTAAACAGTATTGCTTATATATAGGCAAATGTACCTTATGCTTTTAGTAAGAGTAGCATCGACCACAAAGTAAATTTCTAAAAATAATCATTCATTGCCATTTTATTCGACCATCGAACCAAATACACTATCGATCGCCCGCATCGTCAGTTCAATTTCAGCCGCCGTAAGCGTAGGATGCACTAGAAACATGAGACTACTCTCTCCTAGCTTCTTCGCCATTGGCAATCTAATACTTGGACGCAACCCTGTATTATCAAAGGCCTTCTCCAAATAGACTTCTGACGCAGATCCAGAGAAGCAAGGCACATCTTGATTATTAATTGCTTCAATAATGCGGTCACGTGTCCAGCCATCAGGTAGATTATCGGACTGTACATAGACATATAATTTGTAGTAAGCATGGTTAGCGTTTGAGAATTGCGCTAAATGCTCTAGTCTCGGCACGAGAAGATAACCTTTGGACTCCCATTTACTACAGGCGTCTAGTATGGCTTGCGCATTAGCAGTCCGTTTAGTTGTCCACTCACTCATTTTATTTAGTTGAATACGCCCCAAAACGCCTTGCATCTCAGTCATACGCAAATTGGTGCCAAAGCTTTCATGCAGCCAATTGTAGCCAGGTGATTGCTCCGTTTCATAGACTGCCGCATAGCTCTTACCATGATCCTTATACGCCCACATTTTCCGCCATAGTAGCTCGCTATCGGTGGTGACCATACCACCCTCACCTCCTGTGGTCATAATCTTATCTTGGCAAAAACTCCATGCCCCAATATGACCAATACTGCCCACGCTTCGCCCTTTATATCGTGCACCATGAGCTTGTGCGCAATCTTCAATGACATATAGGTCATGCTCATCTGCCAATGCCATAATGCTTTCCATATCACATGGCCAGCCAGCCAGATGGACGCACACGATACCTTTGGTTTTATCACTCAGTACAGCTGTGATGGTCTCAGCGGTAATATTACCAGTTGCTTCATCGACATCTGCAAAGATGGGGGTCGCACCTGCATTGACGATTGATGAAATACTGGCAATAAAGGTACGCGGTGTGACGATGACCTCATCACAGGCACCTATATCAAGTGCTTGTAACGCGACATCCAATGCCAAGGTGCCATTACCCAACGCTATTGCGTATTTACTACCTGTCCAGTCAGCAAACTCTCGCTCAAACTGACGACATTCTTCGCCTGTCCAATAATTGACTTTGTTAGATAGTAGCACTCGACTGACAGCATCAGCCTCATGTTGCGTAAATTTTGGCCAAGGTGAAAAAGGGGTATTTAGCATATGTTCCTCTATGGTACTTATGTCTAATGTTGTGTCAGCTCTACAATAAACTGCTCACTATGTTATTAACCTTGCTATCTATAATGACTTTCTTGATGCCTAATATCTTTTGGTTAACTGTATTGCTATTAGCAAAGAGTACTTTTAAAGCATTTCTTCATTAATACTATTGCCCGTGAATTTACTCATAGTCGCTTCTCCCTCAGCACTAATGCCATCTTTGATAATGACCTTTTCCACTGTTTTAAATAAAATCTTGATATCCAGCCACAGCGACTGATTATCCACATACCATGTATCAAGTGCAAACCTTTCATCCCACCCAATAGCATTGCGACCATTGACTTGAGCATACCCTGTAATACCTGGGCGGACATCGTGTCGGCGCGCTTGTTCATCATTATATAAGGGCAGATATTCCATCAATAATGGTCGCGGGCCCACTAGACTCATATCACCTTTTATGACATTCCAAAGTTCAGGCAACTCATCAAGGCTGGTATTACGCAGCGCTTTACCAAACGATGTTAATCGCGCGCCATCTTCCAAAGGGTTGCCATCTGCGTCTATATCATCCTTCATTGAGCGAAATTTTATCATCTCAAATGGCTTGCCATACAGACCTGGACGAATCTGACGAAATAGAACAGGCGCACCAAGATTTTTACTCACCTTGTATGCAGTTGCAGCATAGACAGGAGACAGCACTACTAACGCTATCGTTGCACCTACAATGTCAAATAGTCGTTTTATCATTTATAAACCCAACATATTTATTAGTCGTTTATTGACTTTATCTGCATCAAATTTCTCTTGTGCTAGCTTGTAGCTTTCATCACCCATCTCTTTAATTTGTTCAGGATGTTCTATAAAGTAAATCATTTTCTCTGCCAAAGCTTTTGGGTTCCATTTCTCTACTAAAAACCCATTTACTCCATCAATAACCGTCTCACGGCAACCAGGTACATCAGTAGTGATAATAGGTCTTCCAATTGCCATCGCTTCTTGAGTGCTGCGCGGCACACCTTCTCTGTAATAAGATGGGAGAACAAATACGCTAGATTTTGTTATCCAGTCTGAAACATTATTAACATGACCTGGATACTCTATAATACTCGCCTTTATAACTTGTCTTAGTTCTACTTCTGTCAACGCACCTAAAGCTACTTTATCTATTGCTCCTAACACAACAAACCTTGCCTGTGGATATATATTTTTTACAATTTTAGCAGCGGCTATATAATCATGAATACCCTTTTCTGCTAATAATCTTGCTATGAAAATAAATACTGGGTTTTTAGGGTAGTTGTTTGAATAACTATAGTCATCAAGGTTTAAACCAATCCCCCCTAAAACCTCTACTTTTCTAACTTTTATTGAGTATTCTTCCAATAGGTCATTTGGATCATCTGGGTTAAGAAAGATGAGAGTATCTAACCTTGGTAAAGAAATTCTATACAACGCTATTTGTATTTGCTTTATTAATTGCGTTCTTTTTATCAAGCCTTTGGGTTGCTTAGTAAAGGTATACCCTAATCCCTCAAGCATACCTATTACCTTAGGTACTTTAGCCCACCTAGCTGCCAAAGTACCAAATATTACTGGTTTAGAAAAATAAGAAAATACTAAATCCGGTGCTATAGCTTTAATTTTATTTGTTAAGAGATATGTTGATATTACATCTACCAAAGGGTTTAAACCACCTCGCTTTTGCTCATAAGTGACTGGTATGGCACCTAACAACTTAATTTTCTCTAGTTCAGAATTTGTATATTCTGACGTGAACGCATAAACAATATGATTTTTCTGAATCAGTATCTTTATCAGGTCAGCACGGAAACCTAAAAAACTAGAAGCTACCGTACCAATAATAATAATAATCATCTAGAATAATCCTATTCTTTTTATTTCTGAATAACTTTCACCATAATCACTAATATCTTGGTCTTTACAATCATCATGCCTACTTTTGAGCAAAATACTCATGAGATTAAAAAAACCTAAATATTTCACCACTAGTTTTTTTAACCTAAATCTCCTAATTATTTTATTTTTTCTACTAACAGACACTATACCTTTATAATTACTATTAATGATTTCCATTTGCATATCATAACCTTGAATCATTTTTTTTACAGTTACATTCTCAACAACTCTGTACCAATATAAAGGTTGTTCAACAACTAAATAATTTAAGTCATTATTTTTTGCAGCTTGTAACCATAAATCGAAATCTTCTGCCAAAATTCTACTTTCATCATAATTATTTCTTATATACCAACTTTTACGTGCTAATAGCGAAGCATGTAACAGATTAGTCACTCCCTCTAGAATCATTTTTGCATTCATTTGGTAATTATCACCTAATCGCACACCTGTCAGCTCATTATTTTTACCAATGGTAAAACAACCTGTAGTAACAAAATCAATTTCCTTATTACTTTCTAATACTTGTATTTGCTTCTCAAGACGATGGTTACTCATCAAGTCATCAGCATCCATGCGTGCAATATAATCATATTTGGCTTCACGAACAATTTGATTTAATCTATAGGGTAATTTTTTATTTAAACCATCAGATATCACCCTGATCCTAGTATCTCTACTCTCAAAATCTCTAGCAATTTCCAATGATTTATCGGAAGAACCATCATCAATTAAAATCAATTCCCAATATTGATACGTTTGAGCTAAAACTGAACATATAGCATCTTCTAGATATTTTTCTGTATTATAAAATGGAATGCCAATTGAGATATAAGCGTGACTTTTCATCAGAACACCTCAAACATAGGATTGATAATATAAGGACTCAGATTGCTGAACTTTGATGTCGTCAATATGAAATACGCAAGGAAGATAAACACACTGATGATATAGACATAAATGTTATTTATCTTTTTCAAAGCCACAGGCAGTAACAAAACCAAAGTCCATGTAAAATACGAAATGATTCTTTGCGGGCCTGAAGCGCTAGTACCCAACAGCGCTAGCGGTATAACAAAAACCACGCCTGATGCATAAAACATCAATAGCTGTTGAAAGCTTTTGTCTTTAATTTTATATACATAGCTCGCAATAATGATGAGAAGCATGAGCACTGTGTAAAACCCAAGTGTCAAAAACCCGCCCGACTCTTCAGATACTTTTGCATAGTCTTCATATCGATCATTAGTAGATGAAATATAAGATACGAGTAACCTACTAACGAATAACGACCCAAAAAACGTCGCAAGTATTTTATAAGCTGGCTTCACTCTCAAATTTACAATGAAATAAAATGGAATGATAAATAAAGCCGTGATATGAAAAAACGATGCAATGGCACATATTAATAGATAAGGAAAAAGCCGTTTCTCTAGCAGATAAGGAATGGCCAAAGTAAACAAAGCCATTGCGATTCCTTGACGCAATCCATTGAATGAAAAGGTATAGACGCCTAGCGTAATAAACAGAAATACAGAGAGCCAATAGTTCACACTGTATCTTCTGATGACTTTCAAATAACAATAGACGATAACGAAACTGGTGATAATCAGTAGCCAAAAATAGTTATTTGTCACATGCAGTAACGAATACTCAAATAGCTGGTAGCCGTACTCAACATCTTCATTAAATCTAAAGGATTCATGACTCAATTTATTATTAAAATTTCTGGTATAGCTCCCTGTATCTGTACCGACCCAATAGCTACGACCGCCTGCGAATAGGGCTAAAGTAATTAAGGGCAGCCAAAAAGACGTACGATTGAGAGATTTTTTCTCCAGTACTATCCAGAAAACAACAAGGCTAAGGACTAACAGATAAGGAAGCATTTAACCCTCTATAAAGTAGCTGAATATTAAGTAAAAGCCTTATCGCATATTCAAATACATTTGCGTTAACTTCTGCGAATTGGTCGCGGCGCTAAAGCCATGTAAATTTAGCGTCTTTATTACTTCTGCTTCATTGGATATTGGAGGCTGAAAACTCAGCAAACTATCCACCCAAACATTGGCTGACTGTATAGGCAAAAAACATACAAGTCCAAGTCCTAAATCTACTTCAGTTGATACTTGATCAGAAACCAATGCCATAAGTCCTACTGTCTGGCTTTCTACTAAGACTACTGGGAAACCTTCATGCAGGGATGGCATAATCATATAGTCAGCACTGGCCATTAACTCAGTAATATCAGTGCGCATACCCAAAAACTTAATGTTATCCCCTAAGGCCTGCTCTTTCACTTGTCGTCTTAACTGGTCTTCCAATGGACCTTGTCCAACGATATATAAGGTAAAGTCGATCTGACGTTTTTTCAGCTGCTCAGCGATTTCTAAAGAAAACTGATGGTTTTTAACCTCATTGAGACGACCAACTTGGATGATTTTTAACCCTTCATCTCCAAGTCTTTTAGCACCAAACTTCTGATCGATATAATGCCGTGATTGGTTAGCGACTGATATCATCTTCTGTATATCAACAGCATTGGGCAGTAGCCAAACATCTTTTGTAGTACCAAATAAGTAATTTGCAGCACGATCACCGCAGCTGATTCTCTTAGTAGCCAATGTACGATTGGTAATTAATGCCCATTGTTCATATATTTTTTTAATAATATTGGTTTTACCATTACTGGTGCTATGAGAGTGCGAAATGCGATGCGGCACGCCAGCACCTTTAGCAGCCAACAGATGAAAAGCATTGTTTAATAGCATATGAGCATGAACGATTTGATAATCAGGCTGCTGTTTAAGGAATTTGTTAAGTTTGAGCATGCGCGTTAATGAATGACCAGCTAAAATCGGTATAACCCTACCGCCCAACGCTGTTATCTCAGCATCATAGTCGCCGATCTCGTCGGTAAAAGTGACAAAATCAAACTGAATCTGGCTATGATCTATATGACGATATAAATTCATAAGCATGGTCTCTGCCCCAGCACGATCCATTTTCCCCACTATGTGCAGCACTCTTCGGATAGTCATATCATTTACCTTTTAAGAAACATAAAGCCAACTTTGCTTCTCTTAACTATTTCCAATTTACTTCCTTTTAACCTTGTTTCTTTCTTTAATGCTTGACGAAGCACCTGCATTATAGGCAGCGCGATTTGGCTTGGCATACGTACTATATTGCTGATTACTATATTTCTTAACGTCCACTTGTTCTGATAGCCTTTTAGTCGTAGCGCTTTATCTGCTTTTTTAGCTTGTACTAATGCCTTTACTAAATACTCATTGTCTATACGGGTGAGAATACTCCAATGACTTTGTCGTATTTTATTAGCGAGTATTTTTTTAACTTCATCCGCTTGATAGTCTTCTACTAGATTCATGACTTTTGAATGAATAACGAAAAGGTCTAATAGCTTTTTATCTGTTGAACCCGTAATCGACGTGTCTCGCTGTCTATACAGGTAAAAATTAATAGGCAACTGATATCTAACCTTAGTAGATAAGCCAAGATGCCAATGGAAAGGCCAATCCTCGTAATACAAACCCACTGGAAAACTTAGAGAAGCCGTTTGCACGACACTGGATTTAATAAATTTAAGCCACGCAAAATGCGGTAGGCTAAAATACGAATCGTCTATCTTGGTTGTCTCGGATGCCAAGCTAGCAGCTGGATACGGTAGTTCATTCTCTGCCGCTCCTTCTTTGAACGGTGCAAAACCATATGTCACTACTTCTGCATTCGTAGTAAGAGCACAATCTACACAAGCTGCCACTAAGCGAGTATCTACAATGTCATCAGAATCAACAAACATCATATAATCACCTACTGCAGATTTAATACCAGTATTGCGAGCAGCAGAAAGACCACTGTTTTCATTATGTTGAATGACTCTGATACGCTTATCTTTGAGATGTAAGGCAAGCGCTTGTTTTGAATTATCAGTAGAGCAATCTTCAACGACAATGATTTCAATATTCTTATAGGTTTGCTGCTTGATAGATTCTAAACACGCGTCGATATATAGCGCGACGTTATATACTGGCACGATAATGCTCACCAATGGCTCTGCTACGTTAGTCATATAATAACCACCGACTTTTCTAAATCATGGTATTCATTGATATGAACGGGTGACTCATTCATGGTGCCATGAGACAGGGATAGAAGTTTGTCGATATGTTTTGAAATCTCAGCAACCTCATCTAATTCTAAAAACACAAGCCTTGGATGATTACGTAACCAGTCTGATTGCGTTTGCCTTATCTTATGATTGGAGTTCGGCAATACCAAGCAAGGTGTACCCGATAGTAAACATAAAATCATGCCATGTAGGCGGTCAGTCACGACCAATTTTGCAGCTCGAAACTGGCTAAGTTTGTCAGTCAATAATTTTTTGCAATGTACCTCATCGAGTTGCGAACCACCAGCATGGGTATCTGTCTTTTCAATATGATAGCCAGTATCTGCTAAGGCTTTATCTATAAAGCCGTATTGTTCAGTGGAGAGAGCAGCTTCTTTGTCATTCCTTAAGCATCGCAGAATAGTTGACGACTCTACGTCATTTGTCGTCCCAAGTACTGCTGCATTTGCACTCATAACGATATCTGGCACAAGCCCAACATGGACATTGCTATACTCGGCAAAAAGCTTGATAAGTTTGGCCGCTGTCATCGACTCTCTAGCGAAAATGTGTATATCTGGATGCTTGGCGTAGACCTTTACGATACGATGCAATGCTCGCTTAGACTTAGCAGAATCACTCCAATCCAAGGTTTGAGGAAAACACACAACGCGATTCTTAGGAAATGTATTGATAACTAATTGGCGCAGCTCTTCAATATCAGGATACGAGCTACCCATATTTCCTCCCCCAATAATAGTGACAATATCTCCGTGCTGTATTTGTTGTTTAATCGAATTAAGCACCAATCTGGTTTGACTAATAGGAACACTGACAACTTCATAATCAGTCATCACATGTTGCAAATATTGCTTTTGAGCATAAGAGATAGCGATATCACCAATATTACCGTAGTCAGCCGCCAGAAAAATGAAGCATCGATTACTACTAGGTAAGGGTAAATCTCGCGCGCCCATATAAGTAACTAAGTGTTTTTTTAGTCTAAGTGGTATGAGCTTTTTTATGGCGGTAGTATTCATTTTTGACACTCCCTTATTTATTTCTCATTAATATTTTTTTTACCCACATGCGACGTTTTGACCCAAAAGGAAATAACCTACTCAATTTTGGAGATGATTTACGTTTGAGTACTTTTTCAATATACGGAAGCCATTCAAGACCCCTGCCCGTTTCAATCATCTCTTGACGAATTAGAGACCAGTCTATGCGTACAGCGTCACTTTTCAGAACCATGAACCTGAAAAGTGACGACTCTATCGGGGTGTCAAAACAAGCAGGGTTATCAACACCTGCAAGTAAGAGATTCAGTCGAGTTCGTACACATTTTTCACAGTAACCGCAGTTTCCATCATGCCTATTACCAGCCCAGCAAACACGTAAATTTCGTATGCCTATAGACCAATTTGAAAGAATGATTAACTTCTCAGATCGACGAAACCCTGCACCATCATGAATAATTCTAAAATTGCCACAGCTCAATAATGGATCTGTTATGGGATGTGATCCCCATGGAGTAAGTAATACATCATAAGAATCGCCACTACCGATGAGTCCAATTCCTGCATATCGTTTCAATCCACATAGAACGGAGGCAATGGCAGCCGCGTGATATTCTTCCCAATCGATAGACCACAATACTCGAACATTCGTCTTAACCGGCAGTAGATCAACATTAATATCAGAAAGTACTTTGGTTGCTATCTCTACAGCACTATCAAAACCTTCTGTATCATCTAAAGGTATATCAAAACCATGCACGAAAACTCCTGCCTTAATATCTCGCGTGGCATATCCTGCTCTGCCTGTCGCATGACGATAAGCGGTAAATTGTGCATCCACACCACCAGAAAATGCAGCAATCGCACCTTCTACTTGTACGTCGCGCGCTCTAATACGATCAACTTGTATATCAATCAAAAAATAACGCTCTGGTAACCATTTATTCCAGACATACTGTAGTTCTGTCAGATTGGCTAATAGCTCGTGGGACACACTGCCATGGACACGAATAGCCGCACGCAGTTGCATCGCAGGCAACAATGTGGCTAACAAGTAAGAGTCGCAATCATCGGCTTCTGGCATTGGTAGATTGATAGGATATGCAAACCACAACTCTTGCTCAGTGACACTTTCACCCATGGTTGTTTGTTTCAGCAAACAAGAACGAGTCTGTCCATTTTTGTCACTTTTTAAAGCCTGAGGAAACAAATCAATATTAAACATGTCTTTTTACCTTCGCTTTAGACCAAGACAGTTGTAAAAAAGCCAATGTCATCACATACCAACGTCGTGAAAAACATGAAATCAAAATACGAATGCCGCGTGCTGGGTGCAGTTGATGGTAATGTGGCAAACAGCTCTGGTAAACGAAAGACTGACGTATCTTCATCAACTCTGCATGGCGTTTTCTCATCTGAATATGAGCCAAATTATTGAGTAAATATGGCAGCATATGCTCGATATAACTACGTGCGAAATCTGATAGCAATATTTGTCTCTCTGTAGCACCGATAGACCAGTCATGTATCCTGACTCTGGCGTTGTAGTCTGCTTCTATAGACTCGATCAGCCCTGGCTTATATTGCAAACTCGTCATCGAAGTAACATTTTCATAGTAGTTATAGGGACAGTCGAGTACGACAGATAAATGACTAGCTCTGTTTAAGCATTCAATATTGAAAATACCGTCTTCACCAAGTTTTATGTCACAATCAAACCGTATATCGCCTATTAATTTTCTGTTATAAACTTTAGTACATGCATACCAATATATATTTCTATTTTCTGTCACTCTCAGTTGCAATGCTTGAATTTCCTGCTGTGAATATTCTGCTGTAATGTTACGGCGCTCGAGCACATCGCCATTTAGCATGATGCGCTTATGACCAAACGCCAACATCTCAATATCCCGATTAACCGTTTGTGCAATGATAAAGTCAAAATACCAATCATCGATAGTGTCGTCCGCATCTATAAAAACGATGTAGTCGCCGATTGCGGTATCAAGCCCAGTATTACGAGCATCTGCCAGGCCTCCATTTTTTTGATATTTCACCGTAACCCATGCCCTATCACTTTCCCACCTGTGCAATAACCTAGCAGTGTCATCATTAGAACCATCGTCAATAACGATCAACTCAATCTCATGGTTCTTTTTCGCAATGTCAATACTACTAATACAACGATCAATAGTGACAGCGGCATTAAATGCGGCAATAATAACTGAAATCATAGTGAGCCTCTTGAGTTGAGACTTCTAATGCATATCCTTTGTGCCATCCAACGCAGTCAACATATTTACCTACTGCTGCACTTTATGAATATGAACCAGACGCCGAAAAGCGACATAAACGATAGATAAGCTAAGCAAGACCCCAACAAATGAGAACAGGGCAATGGCTACCATATCTGACTCAAAAACGTAAAAACCTACATACAGCGCTGCAGCACGAAATATCACTGCAAAAATCTCTCTAATCAAAAGAAAACGCTGCAAACGTAATGCTGGCAATGCCGCAGTGCTTGCACCTGATACCAAGCTGGTCAAAAGCCAAATAGAAAGCCACTGCGAATAACTCCCTGCTAATGCCCACTCTGTGCCAAATACTAAAGAAAAAAGGTAATCGCCAAAAACGAACACTGTACCGAAGGGAACAATACCAACCACCAATAGAATTACCGTCACTTTTAATAAAAATTGATAAGCTTCTGGTGACTTTGATGTGATCGCACGCGTAATCTTAGGATAAAAAACCTCTCCAACAGCTTGCCCTAACAACATCGCTGGTGCACCAAGTACAAGAACAGCCAACGAATACTGCCCAGCAGCAGAAGCACTAAATAGTGATGCTAACAAGATAGTTGGCAGCCCTACTGAAGCAGCATTAAGCATACTTTGCGGCATACGGTATATGGCAAAGTCACGCTGCGATATAGCAGCGTTACGAATACCAACTGTGCCAAACCAGTCTCGGACATTTAATACACCAATCCTAGGCACCCGAAGCATCTGCATCATAAAATTCGTGAGCTGTCCTGCTATCGTTAATAAAATAAGCAACATACTAGAGGGGGCCCACATACCCCCTACTAACTTACTGATATCTGTCACAAACTTGCTCTCTACATAAGCACGAGCCTTGGCTTTGAACAAACCTACTCTGATAGCAGACTGATCAGCAACAGATAGAAACGCGCCGGCCAATAGCGTCAACGGTATGAGATACAACATGTATGGTGCACTTTCCATACCCGTCCATCGTGCCAAATAAACATTGCCGAAATAGACAGCGATGAACGCTATAGCCGTTATAAAGAAACTGAGTAATACAGACAGTCTAATAATGGCAGCGGCATCCTCGTCACTGTCAGGCATCACAATGGCATTGGCATAACCCATGGTCGCAATCGGAGTAATAATACTAATGACTGCGGCAAATGCGGCAGCGATACCAAAATCTTCAGGACTATATAATCTGGTGAGAAACGGCATAAAGACCATAGCGATTGCCTGACCAGCAGCAATACCGCCTCCAACCATGGCCACATCTCGTACAAAGTGACTGGTTTTCAATCGACTGATTACGCTCTGTATCGATAAAAACGCTTCAGAGGCCATTACTCATCATCCAATTTGGTATGTCACAGCATTTATATAAATCACCATATCCTAAACAATCTTACCAATAAGTGATTTCATCATCTTTTCAATATCAACCCTATCACCGCTATTTAATACCCTTACTTAGTATCACTACTACTCCTTAACCGACCACCTCTAACTGCTCTACATCTGTCTTTGTGACATCAGCTTCATCGCCTTCTCGGTAGCCTTCAACGAAGGTCCTAAATTGTGCTTTCAACCATTCAGTATCGTGCCGCTTTGATCTTTCGATAAACTCAAACAAGATAGCTTCGATATCTTCCAATGGAAAACTATGCTCCATTGCTTGCATAATGAGTGGATGAAACGTGGTCTCTATGTTGTCAGCACCAATGATTAACTCTTCATAGAGCTTTTCACCTGGCCGCAATCCAGTAAACACAATTTCGATATCACCATTAGGATTGCTCGCATCTTTTAGCTCGCACCCTGTCAGACGAATCATACGTTTGGCAAGATCGACGATTTTGACGGGTGCACCCATATCAAGTACAAATACTTCACCACCGAACGCCATAGCCCCTGCTTGGATAACCAAACTGGCTGCTTCCGGTATAGTCATAAAATAGCGCGTGATGTCTGGATGGGTGATGGTAATCGGACCACCCTGCTCAATTTGTTTGGTGAATAGTGGTACTACAGAGCCCGATGAACCCAAGACATTACCGAAACGCACCATACTAAAACATGTATGACTGTTGCTTTGGCTCAGACCTTGGCAGACAAGCTCAGCCAAGCGTTTGGAGGCTCCCATCACGTTGGTCGGACGCACTGCTTTGTCAGTAGAGATCAGTACAAACGTATCAACATGAGCTTTTATCGCGGCACAGGCACAATGGTAGGTGCCTTTAGTATTGTTGATTGTGCCTTCAAATGGATTGGACTCGACAATCGGTACATGTTTGTATGCTGCAGCGTGATAAATCGTTTTTATATGGTATTTTTCGAATATATTGATTAATTTTTTTTCGTTGCCCACGCTTCCAATGATGCTGACAATCTCAGTATCTTGATATTCAATATTACTAATGACATTACTAGCGATGAGACTTCTAAGTTCCTGATCGATTGTGTACAAAGCGTATTCAGACTGCTCGTATAACACCAAGCATGCAGGTTTATTTTTCATGATTTGTCTACACAGCTCACTCCCAATAGAACCCCCTGCCCCTGTTACGAGTACGTTTTTACCCGTAATGTTTTTTTGGAGGAGCTCAGCAACTGGCTCTACAGTCTCTCTTTCAAGCACATCTAGTATATCAACCGGACGTATATGGCTGACTGTTACGATCTCATCAGCAAGCTCTCGTAAGCTCGGTAAATCTTTTAATTTGACAGAAACACCTGACAGGCTATCCATAATCTGTTTTTTACGACCACGGCTCATAGAAGGCATTGCCAAAATCACTTGCGCGACATTTAATTTTTCTATTAACCAAGGTAACGCATGAGCAGCATATATTTTTTTACCATGTAAATAAGCCCCTATCAGCTGCGGATCATCATCAATATATGCCACTACATTGTATTTATGAGAATGTCTCAAGCTCTCTAATAGCTCTCTACCAGCCGATCCTGCACCATAAATAATCACGTTATCACAGCAACTATCTAGGCGATCTTGATTGTCTGGTTTCTGTAGTCGATTCAGCAACCCACGAATCATTAGCCGACTGTTCCATAACCAAATAAAGAATAAGAACAAAAATATAATTGGCGCTGAGCGCGGCATCATTGACACTGGGTTCACATAAATGATGAACTGATAAACGATAATAAGTAATAAAAACAACTGTAGTACTCGACCCATCGCCGCATCGAAAAACCCTCTAGAGGCGCCTCTATAAAAGCCAATCAGATATAAGCTGACGACAGGTATCAATGCATAAAAAGCCAACACCATAGGGCCAATTTGATCATCGACATAACCTTGACGCAGTGCCAATGCCGCTATCAAACAAAGGACAGCAACTGAAAAGTCGATGCCAAATAAGATAGAGCATTTCGCAAAGCGTGGTAAGGCTAATAAAAACAGCGTCATACGCTTCGACCATCGATTGAGATCGCTTGGCGTGTGATAAGCATTGTTAGACTCTGTTTTTATAAACATAAGATCCACCTACTTAAGTTATGACGCTCGTTTGCCATGGACAATGAACAGTCACTAACTATGAATTGTGTCCATAAGCATAATGGTAGTGATAGCTGTACCTGTTCAAGATACTTTGCTGTATGTCATTTAAGATGATGCCATCGACTTGTACGTTTGCTTTACTCATCTGTTTGATGGCATAGACCAGCTGACCTTCTACTGAATGATCAAATTTGGTGACGATCAGTACTTTGTCTGCATGCTGTGCCAATACCATGGCGTCTGATGCAGCCAATATAGGAGGTGCATCAATAACGATATAGTCGTACTTCGTTTTGAGCGCTGCCATCAAATGATTGAACCTCTCTCCTATCAATAACGAAGTCGGGTTATGCGATGGTCGCCCCCGCGATATAAGGTCGATATGCTCCATACCAGTCGGCTGAATAAAGCTCTCAAGGTTTAACTTAGCCATATCAATATCTAATCGAGGCTTATCGGCTGATAGAGTGCTATCTTTATCTTGCAATAAATAATCTGTGAGACCACTGTCTGGATTCATACCAAACATTTTATGCAGCTCTCCTAAACGCATATCTCCATCGATAATCAGCACTTTTTTGTCAAGCTGTGCAAACACCTCAGATAAATTGGCCGTAATAAAAGACTTACCGACACCTGGACTTTCTCCAGTGATTAATATGGTCTGAGCGGATTTCTCATCTGCTGTCTTCGTCGTCTTACCAAATAAAAGGTTTGTCCGTAAATTTTTAATTGCTTCATAGCTCAAGCCGTTGTGATCAACGTGAGCAAGCATCCGACCAGTATTTTTTTTGTTCCTACCTAGCTTAGATATCGAGGTCGAACGTGGAATCGTTGCAATGACAGGAATTCCCGTTTTAGACTCTAGATGCTCTGGGTCCTTCACGACATTTCTAATTAAGTTTCTGATTAGAACCAGCATTACCCCAAGTACAGTACCTACGAGTAGCGCCAACAGCATAATTTGGAATTTGTTTGGCGCAATGGCGTCGAAGGTACTGGTCGGTCGGTCTAGAATACGGGCATAACCAACCTGACCAGCTCTAACGATTTTTAGTTGCTCATAGTTTTTGAGCAGCGTGAGGTAAATCTCTCTATTGATAGCTGTATCTTCTGATAGCTTTAAGAACTCTCGCTGTATTTCAGGCAGTCCTGCGACGGTGCTACCTATCGCTCCTATTCGACTGTTGAGGACTTTTAGTTGCTCATTGATCTGGATGACGAGTGGGTGTTCATTGGTATAGTAAGTCGTTAGATCGGCTCTCTTTAATTTGAGATCATTGAGCTGCTCATCGATTCGAGACTTTTCATTTAATAATAACTCAGCTTCTTTACCTACATCGATGGTGCCGTGCTTTTTACGAAACTCATTGAACTGAGCTTCAGAGGTGTCTAATTTCTCTTTTAATGCTGGAATCTGCGTCTCCATAAAAGCCAATGTTTTGGTGGTTTCTTCTGTACCACGAGATTGGTTTTGATCGATATATGACTGGACTATCTGATCAAGTGTGGTCGTGATTTGCTGTTGGTTTGTGCCTGTCATCGACAGCTGAATAATATTGGTTTTATCGCCTTTTTCTTCCACAGACAATGCGCTATTCATTGCGTCTGTCGTGGTCTTTAAGGTCTGCTGAGTGATGCCAATAGGGTAACCGTCTGCAGGTAGCTCAGTCACCGTAATGTTAATCTCACCGTTTACCCCATTGAACTGATGCGGCTGACCCAATTGTCCTTTGAAATCATCTAGTCCATTACTCAAGACAAATCCTGTGTCAGACTGTGACAGCGTAAAAGACTGGTTTAAATACGCTGGTGAAACATCGAACTGATTGATTTGTACGGAACCGTTTTTTGTGCTCAAAGACACACCATCATTTGTGTTCAACTGAGTATTAATGCGGTCGTTTGTTATTTTATCGAGATAGCCAATATTAGGATCGGTCAGTTTGATGTCTAGATGTAGCATATCGACGACTGGCTCTAGTATCATCCGAGACCGTATAAGCTCGGCTTCTGCCTCAGCCTTGCTCACTTCTTCTCCGACCAACTCTGAGATATTCGCCCCAAGCGCATCGACTCCTTGGGAATTTTCTTCAATTTGGATCAGCGCATCAGACTTGAAGGTCGGATTAATATAGCGTGTATAGAAAAATCCTATTAAGAGTCCGATTGCTGCCATGAGCGCTATGACTTTCCAGCCACGCAACAAAACCAAAACCAGCGCTGTTAAGTCGATGTTGTCATTGTCGTTGTCACCCTTAGGTGTCGATAGGTCTTTTGAATCTATATTATTCATAACCATATACCCATTATTCAATGTTAATCGCTTAATAGCTTTCGCTTAGCTCCAAGACCCTAACTGCCCTTGACTGCAGTTAGATTGCTCTCTGCCTAATCGCACCTTATAAAATCTATCACTCTACTTCCTATTCTTATCTCTCAATTTCAGTATTAAAATTCAAAGCACATCCAGTATTTTCACTAGCTATCATTTATAACCCTGATATCACGTTTATGGCAGATGTTGACGGTAGTATCGCGCTAATCACACGATTCCAGCGAGCCAAGCCTGTTGGATCCACATAAAGAATGTCATTGGCTTGCATGTCAAAGCGACTGGCTAGTGCCAAGCTTATGATGCTCTGCATGTCGACGTAATAGATATTGGTGTACTGGTACTGAGGGTTGTCGCGCACGATATATACTTTGGCTGCATTAGCCGTATTGGAATTTAGTCCATTTGACTCGCCCAATACATGCGCTAAGCTCAGCCCCTGTTCTGGAATTGCCACTGGCTCAATTTTGCCAAACTCACCCAATACGTAGACCTTATTGCGGCTTTGGCTATTGACGTGAATAGAGTCACCATTCCGCAGATAGATTTGATTGGCAGACAGTCCCATTTTATGTAGTGACTGCACTCCTAAGCGATAGCTGTTGCCCTGACGATTTAGCACAATGTTATTTGAATCGCCTGTCTCAGTGGTACCACCTGCCATAGAGATAGCCCCATATACCGACACTGGCACATCAGCAATAGCAAACTCACCAGACTGCTTCACCGCACCATCTACGAAAAACTTGCTGCCACGGTAATTGATGATTTTGACTTGAGGATCTGAGTACTTGAGATAGCGCTGTAGTTTGCTTTGCAATGTGGCGGTGAACTGCGGCACGCTCAGCCCACTGGCTTGAACTCTACCTATCAATGGAAACTGTATATACCCTTGTTGATCTACCGTTAAGCTAGCAGTTGACGCATTAATATCTGGATAATTGGTAAGGATGATATTCAGCACATCCCCTTTCGCAATGCCGTAATTGACTCGTCCAGAGGTTTTGATCAAATGAGAGAGATCTTGAGTAACAGTAGGCGGCGCTGTACGTGGTAAAGTTGCCAGACTTAAAGGCTGAATATGAAATTGAAGACCGTTATCTGCGGTAAAGGTGCCAGATTCAGGAAGATTTCCTGACTGAAGTCCTGAGTTGATCGTACAGCCACTAAACAACCCCATCAGAAATAAGCAAAATATGCTCATTACCAAAAAGCGTTTGTGTACAAAAATGAAATATTTATTAACCATAACAGTTACTCATATTTATATTTGTGAATCAAACCAAAAACCTCACCACAGCATTTATATTCGTAAAAAAGAATATATTTAATAAATATACACCTAAACTATATTCAGTGCAATACATATAATCTGTCATAAAATAATTAAGTGACTATTTTGCAACTTCTCATCAAGCCCTTTATTTTCGGCTAATTGCAAAAATTTATATCGACTTTTAGATTGTTGAGCGATAAAAAAACGCAAGTAAAAACAGCTTCGTCATAAATAAAATTTTTATTTTTAATTTGAAAAACTTTAACTTAATAAAGGATTGTTTCGATTGCATTTATGATTGGAACTATCCCTTTAATGCCGGAGTAGTGTAAGTGTTTGTATCTATGTATTAACTTATATAGTCAGTCACTAAGACTCTTCGAGTCTATATTTCGTATACGACTAATAAACTTTTATTGATTAGCACAATGTTTGCTTATGCATTAATAATCAGTAAGCTATTGGTTTACGTGCTAAATTTGTTAAAATAGCGTAGAATAGTCAATCCAATTTTTTACATTGAGAAATGTAAACCCACCGACTCAAGGATATTATGATGAAAGATGAAAAATTACAGAAAGCACTCGCCCGTATGGGACTTGGTTCACGCCGTCAAATGGAAGAAGTCATCAAATCTGGCCGCGTAACGGTTAATAACGGTCCTGCGACCATCGGTGATCGCGTCTCGCAAGGTGATGAGATTCGCGTTGATGGCCGTCAAATCAAATACACTTCTGAAAATGAGAAGCGTCGCCGTGTTATCGCTTACTACAAGCCTGAAGGCGAAGTTTGCTCGGCTAAAGATCCAGAAGGCCGCCCAACTGTCTTTGAACGTTTGCCAAAGCTGACGCATGACCGCTGGGTAATGGTTGGACGTTTGGACATTAACTCAACTGGCCTATTGTTATTTACTAATGATGGTGAAATGGCGCATCGCTTGATGCACCCATCTGGTGAAGTCACTCGTGAATATGCGGTACGTGTATTGGGTGAAGTAACGCCTGATATCGCTCGTGCATTGACCGCTGGTGTCATGCTAGAAGATGGCCTTGCAAAATTTGAAGACATCAAAGAAGGCGGCGGCGAAGGCGTCAACAAGTGGTATCACGTCCAGCTAAAAGAAGGCCGTAACCGCGAAGTACGTCGTTTATTTGAATCACAAGGTCTAAAAGTTAGTCGTCTACTACGTACACGCTATGGCACGATTGTTCTACCAAAAGAGCTACGTACTGGTCGTTTCTTAGAGCTTGATAAAAAAGAAATCAACACGTTGACGGATTTGGTCAGCTTACGCCCACGTTATGGCACGGGTCTACATGGCGCTGCTAAAGAGAAGCAAGAACGTATCAGAAACAAGCCGCTTAAAGCGCGTCGCACTGATACTCGTAGCGATAACCGCAACAGCAGCGCGAAACCTAAAAGTAGCGCTAGCCCTGCCAGCCGCGGTACACGTAACACCCGTGATCGCAATGATAAGCGCTAGTTAAATTGGTTTAACATTATTCTAAGTCTTAAATAGATTTGGGATAAACATAAAAAAGCGGTCAATGATAAATAGTCATTGACCGCTTTTTTTGTGTCTTTTTACAGGCGTCACAGTTTTCAAGCATCACAGTTTCTCAGTATAGATATAACGGCTCAGCTATCGTGGCTATTAATATAGTGCTTCATGACTCGCAGCTCTTGTAGCTGTTCCTCGTCCATTTGCGCCAGTAGTCTATCCAAACGCTGTTCGATATTATCTAAAACACTCTGCAATAATTCATTAGCTTCCAATCTCTTTTCGTTATTTCTATTCTTGGCATTTATATCCGTTAATTGGTAATGAGTAGCCAGCATCTCGGGTAACCGTGTTTGCAACATTTTATTTAATACAAACTGCGCTTCTGTTATCGCTGGTGTCTTATTCTGAGTTTGTAGGGCTGCTTGATAAGCGTGATAGCTGCTTACTTTCTCATCGATACGTTTTAACTGGCGTAGTTGCTGCTCTGACAAGTTTTTTAAGTGCTGTTTATCTAACGTTAACTGCTGCAAGCTTAATGTGGCTAATGACAAGGGCGTATCATAATCTTGATAAGTGAGTACGCCAGGTGAGATACCGACGGCTTTATGAAAAGCCTGCCAGCCTTTTCTACCTAGATAGAAGGTAGTGATGGTCGTTACAATACCGATGCCTATTAAGATACTCATATACGCTTGCTCTTTACCCTTTCACCATTCAACTGTGTGTTCATAGCTTAATATCTTCAGCGCTCACATTTTCACCAGTTGGGCTTTCAATCGTTTGGATACTTACCTCACTGCTCGCATCACTACTGGCATTGCTATCGGGCTTTTGAAACTCTGTATTGCTAGCAGGTTTCTCAAAACGTTTCTGGAGATAGCGATTGGTTGCAAGTAGTTTTTGACCGTCTTGATGATATGACGCGTTGAGCAGGTCATCGAACTGTGTGTTAATTGTCTTAAGCACGTCTAACAAGGCTTCTTTACCAGTGACATTAGAATGTTTAATTTTGGTAGTATCAGCAAGCGCACTATCTGTCACATCTAAATCGTGCAAGCGGCGATAGTCAGAGAGGGCTTGTGGCACATGCCTATCCATGAGGTTCTGAATCATAATATAAGTTTCGTTGACGGCATCCTTATCATCAATCTTTCCATCATTATTGGTATCGCCATACATGACACGCAGCTTTTCACCCTTTGTGTTAATTTGCTCCAGAGCAGTTTTAACGGCGACGGGTAGGCTTTTTTCAGGTATATAACCCAGTTGCGGCATTGCCTTATATTCGAGCATTTTGGGTGCTGTGACTTTTTTAATGCCACGATAACCTAGATATAACCCAGCCGCTGGCAACAGCCCATACAAAACAAACATTACGAACATTGCAGTCATTTGGGTCATTATATTGTCCTTATTACTTATCAGAATGTCGTGGCTGATTTTTTATGGTTGTTATTATTAAACAAAAAAATAAGGCTCTATTAAAGCCCTATATTGTTATGCATTGGGTCGATTGTGTTTTTTGATAATACTTAACCTTTGCAAGTGTTCAAAAAAACATCATCAAAGAACATTTAACTTTGCGTACGGCTCTTAACATAACGGTGGGTTGAGGCAAGGCGGTTCAAAACTGTCTGATGCAATTCATCCAATAATTCGTCCAGCTCATAATCAATCTCTAAGAACAAATCTGTCAGCATATCACCAGCAGTCATCTTGCCCTGCACCATGTTATTTTTGGTGCGATGCGGACTAAAGCGTTGTAGCTGCTCATAATGATGTAATGCTTCAGGGATACTTTCGGACACCAATTTATCGATGACGAACTGACGCTCGTTATGCTGCTGCTGTTGCTGTTCGTTCAGCTCACTACTCCATTCACGATAACGCTTTAGCTTACTATTGATACGATCTAATATCGCAACGGCTTCAATAGGCATGGCATTTAGGGTGGCCTCATCGACCACATCAACAAGTTCAGTCATAATCGGACAACGTCCATGTTTGAGATACCACAAAGTATCTGGGTCAAAAGGCGGTCTATTGGTTGGGCGCATTTGAGCACGATTGCTCAGATAGCGATCGGTCAAAGGCGTGGATGATTGGCTATCACTGACTTGTGCCAACGCATCACATATACGGTTTACACGTTCAGGCGGAGTCAGTGTAGAACGCTCTTGTACTGCGTGATTGCTATCACTATTGGCAGTAGCATCTTGTTCATGATTGACGCTCATCTCCTGAGCATTCTTTGCTGCCAATGTCGGTAGGTCATCTTGAGCTTGCCCAAATGACTGTAGCATTCTTGTCAAACTGACTACCATGACTTGCTCTGCCCCTCGTCTATTACACTCACATTGTGCGCATATTGCATACATTCATTCAATAGCGTATCTTAGCAGGTTTTTGCTGGCCTGCCAGTAAGCAAAATGTCACCATTCCTACACGCCAACCGTTAAGCACCGTATTATGAATGCTCCCGATTATATTTCTGGTTTCCTACTTGGGTTATCTCTCATCATTGCTATTGGTTCCCAAAACGCCTTTGTACTCAAACAAGGTCTCAAACGCGAGCACATATTTTTTGTTTGTTTATTTTGTGCGGTGAGCGATGCGTTTTTAATATCAGCAGGTGTTGGTGGTTTTGGTGCAGTTACGGCCCGCTATCCTCACGTTATAGATATCGCAAAAATAGCAGGCGTTATATTTTTATTAGGATATGGCTTACAGAGTTTGTATGCCAGCGTACGCGTGTCACATGCTTTGACTGTCGAAGGACAAGTCGTGACTAGCTTAAAAAAAGCCTTGTTACTATGCTTTGGTTTTACTTGGCTAAACCCGCACGTCTATCTAGACACATTGGTACTCGTCGGCATGGTCTCTACGGGTGCAAGCAGTAAATTGACGTTTGCCGCAGGTGCAATTAGCGCTTCGTTCTTTTTCTTCTTTGCGCTTGGGTATGGTGCACGATTACTCAGGCCTCTATTTGAGAAGCCTAAGGCATGGAACATACTGGATGCTTTGGTAGGGTTGTTAATGCTGTATCTGGCTTGGCATTTGTATCAAAGTTGATAGAAATATAACTGAGAAATGATAGATAAGCTGAGTGTTGAATAAACTGAATGACGTCGATAACTGCTAACCACTGTATAAATATATATGGTTAGCGGTAATATTGTATTGATCATTTACATCAAGCTAGGAAAGAGCGTACGCAGTCCATTAACGATAATCTCGATAGAAACGGCGGCCAATAGCATACCCATGATTCGGCTCATGATATTCAAGCCAGTATCGCCTAGTAAGCGACTGATACGACCTGCCGCCATCAATGCCAAATAGCAAAACAGACTGATGAATAAGCCTGCAATCAAGATGGCAGATACCTGCAAAATACCTGATACTTGTGAAGAATAAATGATAACCGTGGAGATACCACCAGGCCCAATCATCATCGGAATCGCAAGGGGAACCACGGCAGCTGCCATCGAGACTGGCGCATCTTTTACATGGTCAACATCGAAGTTCTCTTGATCAGGTTTAACAGGGTTACCCTCTCCATTCATCATATTTAAGGCAATTAAAAATACCAATATACCGCCTGCCAACTGGAACGAGCCGATAGAAATACCAAGGGTTTTTAGTAGCGTCTCACCTGCAATCGTAAAAAAGCTGATGGTGATAAAAATGGTCAGACAAGCAACGCGCGCGACCTTACGTCGATTGTTCATCGAATAGCCGCGAGTCAAATCTAAAAATAACGTCAATGCGCTAAATGGATTGATCAATACCATAAAGGCTAGGATTATCTTGATAATTTCAGTATTCACTGAGCGCTCGCTTGTCTATTGATACCGCTTGTGCAAAAAGATAAGGTCATCGTGCGAGTGCAACGATGACCCAATAGGCAACTAAAAATAGCATTGTAGCATAGGCAGATAAGCTAATAAAATTATTAACTTTGCGCCGTTATGCCTATATGTCACCTTAGTAAAGCTTCAGTGCAAAAACAAGCATTTAACCGATTATCAGTACAAGCTGTCAGTATAAATTGCCATTCTATTAACTCGGTGATAGTCCTTTCGCTAAAATCGAGCGCATGTAGCGCTATTAACCTTTAGCACATCTATATTTATGCACTAAAATCTAGCCCAATATCCAAAGCAGTAGTACTGTGCGTCAAATAACCCATCGCGATAAAATCAACCCCTGTACTTGCAGCCGCTTGTACCGTTTCGGGCGTAATACCACCTGAGGCTTCAGTCTTTGCGCGCCCCTTACACATAGCAACCGCTTGCGACAATGTTTCAGGCGACATGTTATCTAATAGCACTAAACTCACACCTGCATCGAGCGCTTGCTCTAATTGCTCTAGCGTATCGACTTCGACCTCAATAGGAATCAGATGCCCAGCAAATCTCTGTGCTTGCTGAATGGCTGTTTTTATATCACCAGCAATAGCGATATGATTGTCTTTAATTAAAATCGCATCATCCAACCCTAAGCGATGATTGCGTCCGCCGCCGCAGCGTACGGCGTATTTTTGTACAATACGTAAGCCTGGAATGGTCTTACGTGTACAGGTAATTTGTGCAGGATATTGGGCCACGCTATCGACAATTTGACGAGTCGCTGTCGCAATACCGCTGAGATGGGTCATAAAGTTCAGAGCCGTGCGTTCTGCTGTCAATAAATGACGCGCGTTACCTTTTACCGTCGCTAACACCGCGCCAGCCTCTACTGTTTCGCCATCCTGTACTTGTGCAATAAACTCAATTTGTGCATCGACTAAGGCAAAAGACAAACGTGCCAAATCGATACCACATATCACGCCTGCTTGCCGCGCCTTGATCTGTAGCTGCGCTTGCATATCGGCTGGGATAGTAGCTTGTGAGGTTACATCACCACGCCTACCCAAATCTTCAGTTAGTGCATTCTCAACCAATGGTTTAAGCAATACGTCATCCAATGCTGGCTCTTGTTCAATTGTCATCTTTGACCCTTATCTAGGCATGATATTGATAGAAACTGCTCGTTATTTAAACTCAAAATGAGCATAAATATAGCGTAAAGTTAGCGACCCTGCAAGGAAAGGTGACAAATTTTTCGTATTACAAACCGATTTAGAGATAAAACGGACTGGCTTGAAATGACTACTTGCGCTTAGGAAGTTTGCTGTCCATCAATAAACTCTGTAATTCAATATCATGACGGAAGCGATATAGCTTGGCAGGACGACCGCGCTGGGCAGTGCTACTCTCTCCTGTCTCCATTACTAGGTTTTGCGAATCAAGCAACCGACGGAAGTTTTGCTTGTGCAAACGCACGCCTGATAGTGCTTCAACACTCTGCTGCAACTGCGATAAGGTAAAGACGTCTGGCATCAAACCAAAAATAAGCGGTCTATATTCAATTTTCGCGCGCAGTCTTGAGATAGCAGTAGCGATCACGCGACGGTGATCGTAATACATGGGTACACCTATGCGTTGTGACCAGTCCTCTGGCAAGGCAACAGCTTGATAATTGGGCGGATAATTAGGGGCTTCGGGTATCAGACCTGCTTCATAAAGCATCTCATAGCGTAGTAATACATGCTCTGCAATCCATTCTCTACTTTCATTATCGTGTTCGTTGACTGATTGGCTGTCAGTGAGTTTGCCGCTTGCCAAAAACGCTTCGTCCAGTCCCCAACATAAACCAATACGCTGACGCCTGCGCTGTTGGACAATCGAGTCGTTGGCAGTATTGGCCCATTCAAGTAGTGCTGGTACGATAAAGTCCATAATAATACTAGGCATACCGTCCAAATGATTTTCCCATGGGAAATAATCATACCAATCTCGCCAGAGTGCTTTGCTTTGGAGTGCCTGCGTTTGCGTCTCTTGCACCAAACCTAAATAACTCACATACACCAACGCATGGCCATCAATATTACGCCTGTTAGTATCGACAAAGGTATATAACTGCTCCAAATATCCAAGCGGTTGCTGCGTTTGCTCCTCTACCCATTGACGCACACCTGCTTGTAACGAGCGATGTAGCGGCATAAGTGGCCCATTTGGCAACAGCTTGCCTTGGTCAACGGTTAGGACACGCGCGATATGATCTGTGATAGCGACCAACACGGCGACCACTTCTGTCGTGCCGCTACCTTGCTGGTGCGCATGTGAATAAGACAACGTCATGGCTTTGGGGATTATCCTTTTTCTCTGAAAAACAAAAGGCTATCAAGGTTAATAGCTACCGTATGGCTTAGTATAGCTTGAATCTAAAACTATCATAGTCTGTCGTTGTAAGTATAAAAAATCAATATCGACATACCGTTTTGAAAGGCTAAAACCGAATATATTGAATAGATCAGTATAAAAAAATACTTGTAATTATGCTCAAAATGAGCATAATTAAGATAACTTATAAATTTGTTATGCCCAATTACCTATTTTTTAGCTCATACATTTATCGTTATTGCACCAACAAAGGCTGCCATTATGAAAAAATATCCTTACGACGCACCTATCATGAGTACGGACAATCGCATCGCCACTCAGATGAATATTGAATATGCCAAGGCTAAAATACCAGCAGACTTGCCTCGCGCTGAACGCATCGTGGTTGAAGAAAACATCAAGAAGCTACTAAAAGACAATAATGCCGTACTGGTAGCACACTACTATGTCGACCCTTTTATCCAAGATTTGGCATTGGCAACGGGTGGCTGCGTCGGTGACTCACTTGAAATGGCTCGGTTTGGACAAGCTCATAGCGCTCAAACATTGGTGGTCGCTGGTGTGCGCTTCATGGGTGAATCGGCAAAAATATTAAGCATGGAAAAGACTGTCCTCATGCCAGATTTGGAAGCCGAATGCTCGCTTGACTTGGGCTGCCCTGCTGATGAGTTTTCAGCATTTTGTGATGCCCATCCTGAGCGTACTGTGGTCGTCTACGCCAATACCAGCGCCGCGGTAAAAGCGAGAGCTGATTGGGTGGTAACCTCATCTGTCGGTATAGACATCGTCAGTCACTTACATGCCCAAGGTGAGCCTATCATTTGGGGGCCTGATCGCCATTTGGGTAAATATATTGCGCGTGAGACTGGTGCAGACATGCTGCTTTGGCAAGGGTCTTGTTTGGTACATAACGAATTTAAAGCCACTGAACTCCTGCAACTGAAAGAGGAGTACCCAGAGGCCAAAGTCTTGGTGCATCCGGAGTCACCTGATAGCGTGGTTGAACTAGCCGATGTGGTCGGCTCGACTAGCAAGCTTTTGCAATCAACGTATGAGATGGATGCTGATACCTTTATCGTCGCTACTGATTTGGGCATATTGCACGAGATGCAAAAACGCTCACCAAACAAGCGATTCTTGGCCGCACCGACTGCTGGTGAGAGCGCAAGCTGTAAGAGCTGTGCGTTTTGTCCTTGGATGGCCATGAACGGTCTAAAAGGGATTGAACAGTGCTTAGCCTATCAAAGCGGCGAAGTGCTAATGACACCTGAGCTAGCGACTGCAGCAAAAAAACCATTACAACGGATGCTTGATTTTGCTGAAGCGCAAAAGCAACGCGTAGCCGCCAGTGGCGACATTGTAAAAGACCGTGCGCTGTTCGCTAACGTTGGGGCAGCCTAGCATGAATCAGTCGCATTCAGTTGATCGTCCCAGCACCACTCGCTATGAAAATAACAGGAGCAGCAGTGATATGAGTAATATGATAAAAACTGATGTTCTTATTATTGGGGCTGGTCTGGCAGGCTTGAGCACCGCGCTATCTCTGCCGAAATCACTGAATATCACTGTTTTAAGCAAAGCCGCACTTGAGGTGTGCTCAAGTCACTACGCTCAAGGTGGTATCGCAGCCAGCTTAGACAAAGCAGACTCTGTGACTGAGCATGTCGCTGATACCTTAATCGCTGGTGCAGGATTGTGTGCGACTGACAATACTGCCCGTATCTTGGGTGCAGGACAGCAAGCGGTGCAGTGGCTATGCGAACAAGGTGTGCCATTTACTCAATCTACTTTAACTAAAGAAAATGATAATACACCTGATTTTGTAGTCTTAAAAACCAGTGACTTACACTTGACCAAAGAAGGCGGTCATGGCTGTAGACGTGTGGCTCATGCGGATGATGCAACGGGTCGGCACGTGATGGATGCATTAATTACCAAAGCACAAGCTGCAACCCATATCACTATCTTGCCTTATCATGAAGCATTAGAGTTACTGACTTCACCTATAATTAGCAGCTCCTCTTTTAGCATGAACGATAGCGAGATTAGACATTGCCGAGGAGCGTTAGTCTTTGATCATATCAACGAGCGCCAACTCACCATTCATAGTTCAGCTGTCGTACTCGCTAGTGGTGGCTTAGGTCAACTATTTAAGCGTGCCAGCGCGCCTAACGTCTGTGTTGGTGATGGCGTCATGATGGCATGGCAGGCAGGTTGCCGCTTGGCAAATTTAGAATTTATTCAATTTCACCCAACGGGTCTGGCATTAGATGACAGCAGCTTTCTGATATCTGAAGCATTACGCGGTGAAGGTGGACGACTCTATTGTCCACAGACTGGCGTGCGCTTTATGTTAGACGTTGATGAGCGCGCTGAATTGGCGCCACGCGATATCGTCGCTCGGGCAATAGCCAATCAGATTAGTAGTAACGGACTTGGCTACGTGCATCTTGATATCAGTCACTTGCCAGCCGCATTTATACAGGCACATTTCCCGCAGATTTATCAGACGCTGCTAGCACTCGGTATCGATATGACGACAGACCCTATTCCGGTCGCTCCGACTGCCCACTATAGTTGTGGCGGCGTGGTGACTTGCGCCAATGGTTTGACCGACGTCGCAGGACTATATGCAGCAGGCGAAGTTGCTTATACAGGGCTACATGGAGCCAACCGTTTAGCAAGTAATTCATTGTTGGAGTGTGTGGTGGTTGGTCGCAACATTGCCGCTAATTTGCCACGTTACTTAACAAAATTGGATCGCTTAAAGAACTTAGAAGCTTTAGAAAAAATGCCACAGCCACATACGACTGCCTACTATGAACTGCATCAGTTAGCTGCCGGTATTTGGCAATATCCGACATTAGAAAACACGCAGTTTGTTATTTTACCTTCTTCTAAGCAGTCATCACTCCCAACTTATAATGCCGATAAGGCGTTTCATTCTGACGTAGCTATTGCAGAGATAACTATAGCGTTGAAAGCTCTTTTGACAGCCAATATGGGCATCACACGTAGCGATGAAAAATTAGAGCAAGCATTGCGACAAATTGAGCAGTGGCAAGAGTCAATCGAACATAATAAAACCATGCTATCTGATATGAGTAGTAAAGCCCTTACTACTGACAGTGAGCTTGACATTTTTCAATTGGTGAGGCAATTAGCGTTAGCAACGATGATTGTCCAATCGGCTTATCAGCGCTTTGAGAGTCGCGGTGGACATTATCGCGAGGATTATCCTAACTTAGCTGAAACGCCTTTAACCAGTATCATTCTGCCATTAAGAAAAACTACGCTTAGCTCCTTTTCTCACATTATAGAAAATGAGCGTTGTCCGATACCAGTTACTGACCATATTTAAACCTACGACAGATAACAGATAATAGCCAAACCCATCAAGAGGATATCTAACACTATAGTTAAAGAAGCATTTAAGCTATCATTATGGATAGGCTTAAAATATTACCTCTTCTTTGAGTGTCCATGGCATGGCTTCTGATATTGTGTTTGTAATTGCCCTGATGATAATTGTCAGCTTGGCTTGGAGTGTACTTGCCGTACATCGTCTGCGCAAACGCTTGCCAAAAATCTACCTGATAGCACGCTCGTGGTGGTTGATGTTAGCCGCGCTCTGCACTTGCTATGTGATTGCAAAAATAACGAACGATACGCAAGGTTCTCATTTGCAAGTATATCCCTATCAATGGCTGTTCATTTTATTTTTTATATTAATTGGTTTACGCGGTAGCTACGAGATTAAACGCCTATGGTGTTTACGCAGTAAAGCCGTGCTCATTCATAAACTCCAAGCGCAAGGCTTACAGCCAAGTACGCTCCTGCTACCGAAGACCTCTCTCAATCCGACTCAACACTATACGCGGCTCAACTACTTAGACCTACTACTGAGTGTTACCTTCCTCTCACTCATCATTAGCCTTGTAGCCTTACAGCAATTGACCTGGCAACGCGAACAATATGGCGTTTTACTCTTCGTATTATTTGCCAGTCAGTTTAATGATATTGCCCAATATTTATGTGGGAGACTGCTTGGACGTAAGCTCTTTAAACGAGGTCTAGCGCCGACTATTAGCCCGAATAAAAGCATTGAAGGTGCTATCTTTGGTAGTTTAGTTGCGGCAATCTTGGCAACAGCACTAGGTTTTGGGCTCACCCCTTTTGATTGGTGGGTCTGTCTATTAGCTGCCTATGGCTTGGCTGTAAGCGGTATATTTGGAGACTTGTTGGAATCAGCATTTAAGCGTCAACATGGGGTAAAAGATACCGGAACGATGCTCGCTGGTCATGGTGGGGTATTAGATCGGATAGACAGTTTGCTGATTGGAGTGCCAGTATTTACCCTACTGTACTGGTTATTTGGTTAAATACAATCAAAGCACAGATAGCATAGTCATCTATGCTTTATCTAGTTTACTGCGCAATATCCAATTGAGCACAGGCTTAGGCAAATGATTTAAGGCACTCGTGATATAGCGCATTGAGCGTGGGAATATCGCTAGTTCTACATCATCGTCAATCGCCTGCATAATACGAACAACAGCTGCTTGCGTGCTCATGATAAATGGCTTATGGCTAGCATCGCCATCGTTTAAATCACGTAGTGCTTGAGTATTGATATAGCCTGAAGCAATACAGTTCACTTGGATGTTGTAAGGCGCAAGTGCTGCTCGATAAGCGCTAGCCGTAGCAATCATTGCACGTTTGCTTTTTGCATAAAGGCTAGCATAAGGATAATCCATCGTACCTGCGATAGAGGCAATACAGATGAGGCTAGTTCTGTCACTTCCAGTCAAATCCAACGCCTGATGTGATTGTTTTAACTGCTGCTTTAACTGATCACTTGCCCATCTAAAAACCTGCTCAAATGCCTGTAAATTAATTGCTAGCATTTGGTCGCTATCTGCTTGATTTAAGTGATGGATACGCTCATTGGTATAGCTACCAGCACTATAGATCAGCCTTTGAAATGGAATACCTGACAAATTGTCTAATAACGTTTGCGTTTGATTTGGTTCAGTTAAATCACACACATAAGTTACGATAGCAGGATGCTGGCTATTGATATCGGCTATCTTTGCTGCGCTACTACCAACAACGCTCACCTGCCAGCCAAGCATCTGATGATGCAACGCCAATGCCAAGCCAATGCCACTCGTACCACCAACGATAATAATATGCGGCGCATGGTTTCTAGTGATACCTTTTGCGATGTTTTTCATAATTTATGTTGCTGTATATAGTTGACCGTACGCTGATAGCCATATTGCCATTGCGCCTGCATTTGCTGCACAAAACCGTCATAGTCGCTGTGTATTAGCTCAACAGTCATTTGCTTTAGGTTAAACCGCTTTTGCACATTTTGACCTGCTAACTGCTGTTCATTATCGGCAAATGGTAACCAATGTAGCTGACGGTTTTTATTAATGGTTTCAGTGAGCGCCGACACACTGACTGGTTGATAACTGTGTACTGCTGCCAAGCGCTCATTGGGATCAAAACCAAAGACGCGCTGAATCGCTGGGGCGGCAAGCCATGGGTCATAACCTGCCTTGGTTTCTGCAAATACACTGTTACCCAACTGACAGGCCAGTTCGATAGGTGTGAGATTAATCACCCCACCTAAGCACCAGCCAAGCTCTGCGATGTGTGTGGGCGGTAGATAGTACATGTCAGCCATAGACGCGCGAATCACTGGGGCAAAATCCCATTGCGTCTGTACTTTTACAGACGGGTGTATGCGTCCGTTTGCAAACATATGCGCTGGTGACGTTATTTGTTCGTCAGCCAGACCTGATACGAAATTTGGTAAGCACGGCGGCGCAAATAACAACTCTTGCAGTGCGAGTTTTTCATTATACAAACCATCAGCAGGTGCTTGATACAGTCGGCTAGCAATGATTGCTATCTCTGGTGCTGCCTTATCAGTATTGCCACTATCATTATTACTAGTAGCAAACTGCGACAGCTCATCTAGCCAATACTGCTCGTTATCGATACGAAACATCGCCAGCTGCTGCACCTCACTTAACAGTCGCTCGTAGCTGTCTGCTTGACGTTGTCCTTGTCCATTATCCCTTTGCTTTGATAACCGCCAACGTTTGAGTGCATGTGTCATATAGCGCAGCTTTAGACGTTTATTGGCTTCATCTGGCGCGACATGTCTGATGGCAGTGATGACACGATATAACTCACGGCTGCACATCAATGCTTGCAAATCTTTAGGGTCGGGCGCAAGGTGTACTAAGTAGGCAGACAAACTACCACCGCAAGTACCGACGATAATATCTGGCGCTAAATCATGAGACACTAAGGCTGCATAACTGCCCAAATAGTAACCGAAACGTGACCCTCCCCCTGAAAACAGCTGAACACGTTCATAAGGTTTAACCTGCTCATTGTTCATCTATCACTCATCATCAGTTGATACAGTTTTAATCGCTAACGAAACAGTAAATATCCCAAAGCGATCGATACGCATCGTGACTTTCTTAAAGCCTGCACGCTCAACCAGTTGATCCATTTCTGCTTGCGAACGACAACGCATTACCCAACTACTACCACGGTGATTATTTAGTGTTTTACTGATAAACTCCTGCTCAGGGTGCCACGGTTGGTTGGTATAAATCAGATAACCGCCCGATTTTAAACTGTCATAAATACCTGCCAAAGCTGTCGCTGGTAGCGCATTATCAGAGAATAATTCAAATAACCCTGAAGCAATAGCAAGATCTGATTTTTTAGTATCGGTACTAGTATCATTCGTATGTGCATTGATATAACTGGAAGGATCAAAGGCATCCTTCTGACTGGTCACTACTCGATCAGCAATCACTAACTGCTGTGCTTTTGCTTGCAGTGCCTGAATATTATGCATCTCATAATCACGCAATTCAGCATACAAATCTGTAAATTCTGTCAGCAGATCAAACGCATAAAAACCATGTCCACTAGCGATATCTAATAATTTCGGTTGATATGGCTCAGCGTTTTTTTGCTTGGTAGTCCTAATGTCGGCTAATGCTTCACGTGCCAACTCCAATATATGCTCACGGCGAATGCGAATACCTTGCCAGCCGATATTGTTTAAATAAAATTTATCGACTGCCTGTCCGAATTTATTCTGACCGCTGGGTTTATTATAATAGACATGATCCAGTGAATGACCTGAATCAAATCCATGCTCAAGTCCTGTCGCAATCGCATCGCTAACATGACCAAACTTCTGCATCGCAAAACGGGTAATCGCAAAGTTTGGATTGAATGGTTTAATCGCCAAACGATCCACTTTATCCTTACTGGCACTGTTTAAGTGAGCCGTACTTAGATCAGGGACTTGTACTTGGGTGCTAAATATTTGCTCAGCAAACTCAATACAGTCGGCAAAGACATCGGCTTTATTGGTCTCATGAAAGATTGCATGGTAGCTGTCTGGATACAACTGCCAGCGTTTGATCGGTGTGTTAATCGCTTCATAAAATGTGCGCTCAGCCTGTTTATCGACCACATAATCCTTGCCCGCACATAAGACGAACGTCGGTACGGTGATAGCACCAGCATCATCGAGTAGACGCTGACCCGTTGCATGAGTGTCGATGAGTAAGTCGGTCGAGATACTGTTGGAAATTAACGGATCAGCATTGTAAGCTTGCTGCGCGTCTTTATCATGGGTCAGTACTTGTGCTTTAACATAGCTGCTGACACGTGACATCAGACCTAGCGTACGTGCCACCTTTAGCGATGGTATAAGCAAAGGGCAAATACAAGCGAATACTGAGCGCAGGCGTGCCAAGTATCATGCCGCGAATATTGGGCGCATAATCATGTACCCATGCTGCTGCCAATACCGCGCCGATACTACTGGCGACAATCAATGTATCCTCGATAGCAATGCCAGTCTGTCCCATAACCAACTGGACAAAACCCTCTAAATCTCGCTCAAGCTCGGTAACGCTATCAGCATGATCTTTGATACCCCCTGAGCGCCCATTGCCGCGCGCATCCCACGCAAACACCTGATAGCCAGCTGTTGCAAACTGCTCTCCTAGCTCTGCCAATCGTCCCGAATGCTCATGCCCTCGGTGCAATAAAATAACTTGGCGCAACGGTTGGTTGGCTTGCTTGATAGCTGATTTTTTCATGTCTTCTAAAGGCGTCGTTAGCCAATAGCGATAATAAATAGCCGTGCCGTCGTAAGCGTTATAACAGCTTTCACCATTGATGATTTTAGATGCAGACAAGTCAAAACCAACACTGGCCTGTTCTTCGAATTTTTGACTATCAACGGTTGTGGTTGGCATTTCTTTGAACTCCAATGGGCGAGCGTTATCAGTAGAAGTATTTGGCAAAACAACAGTAAGAGATAGTGAGTTGTTTGTTGACTCACCCAGTACGGATCGCAGCTCAGGTGGGTTACGCCTCAAGTATAACTCTGTCATATAACGTAGTCGATTGAGACAAGTCTTTAATAGCATTATCTCTGTTAGTATAAATAATTGACCTATTCTGACGGCAGGCGAAGCCACCTGCGTTTTAATACCGACTGGCGCTTTGGCTCTAATGCCCATAAACGCACCAAGCATACCTAATAAGAAGGCACGATCGCTTTTACCCAAAAGCCCTTGATTAGCACGAACACCTAACATGGTATCACTAGTAATACCTAACAGCTCAGTGCCAATACTAAGGGCGATCAGAGCAGTGATATGATGCTGAGAAGTTAATATATTCGTTGGCAAATTAACTATTAACGTTTGCTGTTCTTTATCATTGATATGATGGGTCAGAATATGAGGGGTCAGGCTCGCCAATAGCGCTGTATCGGCAATCATATCACCTACTTCGTTTAACACGGCTCCTAGCGTTGATGCCTGCCCATGTTCACGCGCCATCATGCCATCGATGGCATTGAGTGCCATACGTACAAACAATGATGAAGGCAATAAAAGCCACAGCCGCTGCTGTTCAGCTGCTGGTTTGGCAATGATATAAGCAGTACCGATACTTAATAAAACAGCGGATACCGTCACTTGGTTAGCGGTAATATTTTGCTCAACCAGCGTATTGCTTATCGGGCGTAGTTGATTTTGAAACTGAGTTTTGAGCTGATATAGTGACATGAGTCTAGCCAAATATTTTCAGTACTTTAATGTAGCAACAAAAGTTTATAAGGTAAAGAATTACAAAGCGCTCAAAAACGTTCAAACATTTTGAAAAAGATATTTATTAACATCATTATAATCGTCTAATTTTTCCATTTTAGTCAACAATGAGCGATGATTTGCAATGAATCTCAGTGGCTCATATCAATATTGTTAACCTTATATGGTACAATCTTCAGCTTCTTAAAAACGCCTTATTAAAAATGCTGCGAGCCCGTCATCATGGAAAGCCTAGTCACCCTTGTTCTGGTATTAATGCCAATGTTTATTGGCTTTGCCATTCCGTCTAACCCTACTATGACAAAAGTGGCCGACAAAGGTCTATCATACCTGGTATTTATCATCCTAGCTTTGATCGGCATTGAGCTGTCTCAGGTAGAAGGTCTGGGCAATCAGCTGGGTGAAATTGCCTTATATGTCACCGTCCTATCAATATTAACAATTGGTTCAGGATTATTTGCGCTTATGGTGTTTGACCATATACGCCCGTGGCATGCCAAAAAACCAAGCGTAAAATCTAAAGAGCATCGGGTGAGCATTCGAGGTAGCTTGGCGCAAGTGGTTTGTGTGGTGATTGGGATGGTGATTGGCTATTTCTTGCCTGCTGATTATATGCCGCCTGAAAACTCTATGACCGTCATGCTGATGATTTTGATATTACTGGTCGGTATAGGCTTAAAAGGCTCGGGCATCACCTTAAAAGAAGTATTACTGAATAAACGCGGCGTAGAAATGAGTGTCATCTTTACGCTAGCGGTATTGGCAGGCGGGCTTATTTTCGCGCTACTATTTACGGATGTGTCATGGACGAAAGGCTTAGCACTATCGTCAGGGTTTGGTTGGTACTCGCTGTCAGCGATTGTCATGACCGATGCTTATGGCGCGGTTTGGGGTAGTGTCGCGTTGTTTAATGACTTGGTACGTGAGTTCTTTGCATTAATCTTTATTCCGGTATTTATGCGCAAATACCCCTCCGCTGCGGTTGGGCTTGGCGGCGCGACCAGTTTAGACTTTACCTTGCCTATCATTCAGCAGTCAGGTGGTCTAAAAGTCGTGCCACTAGCGATTAGCTTTGGTTTCCTAATTAATATTGTCTCGCCAGTACTGATGGTGTTCTTTTCAGCGCTTGGCTAAGCTATATTTTGTAGATCAGCTTATTCGTATTTGATATTACGATTATTTTATTACTAACCATCTGTTTAACTAGCTTATCGATGGTTTTAGAGTCTTCATTACGTAAATGGCTTTTAAGATAGTTTGTTAAACTTGACTTTTTGGATGGTCGAGTACCTGCTGGTCTACTTTTTAGCTGTGCTATTGCACGTTGATATGTTGTAGCAGAGTCTTTGCTATTCTTATTATCATCTTGTGAAACTTTACTCGAATTTCCTTTGATATTATCGAAAGGTGAGTAATAGATAGCTTTGTTATCCTGTTTTATTATTGCCTTTTTTTTGAGGTAAGTTACAACTAAATCAATTTGATCCTGACTATTTGCTTGGCGATAACTTGCAAGTTTTTGCTTGATCACATTATTCAATCCATCAATTTCTTTTGCCTTACTTCGTAAAACTTGATCAGTGACTAAATCTAATATTCCTTGACTATCTATTTTATAAATTAATTTTTCTTCATTTTCATTAAGGCTAATAAGTCCTGCTTTGATAAATTTTCCAAAAACCTGTTCAAAAATATAATCTTGCTCAGTACTATTAAATCTCTTTAGTACTGTCACTGGAACGTACTTCTTTATCGAGTACAATAGGTTAGATTTATAGCCCGGTAAAAACACCTTACGATTGACAATGCTATCAAAAACCAACACGTAACACTCATGTATAACCGATTTGGGAACACTCTCTTCAAGGCTTTGCTCTAAAGATTTTTTATTGTCCATGGCAACGCTAGTAACGTCATCACACAAAACATGATGACTGTCTTCGATGACAAGTTGGCTTTTTTTTATATCTGATGCACTTTCTATGTTTGACTCGTAAGCCACAGTTAGCTGATTAGCATTTTCTAACCGCATGATACTCATACCATCATAGGCACTATTGAGATGCTCAACCAAGATATCATAACCACTATCTCTTGCTAAAATACAAACATCAGCACTAGGATCAATTTCAGAGATTTTGCCAAGATAAAAAGACAAGTAAAAATCTAGCGCATTCTTCCCTGCATGTTGCATCTTAATAATGTGCAAATTTTCATTATCAAACCTGAGCAAGTTTTCAACCAATTCAAGAGGTAGACTCTTCTGCTGATTAATACCCAAAAAAAGCCATACATGACATTCATCCACCTCTACATTATCGAAGCTTTTGGGCTGAATGTTCTCATAGTCGATTAAAATGTGCTTCATGAAAATATTCTTATTATTTAATTTAAATTGTTATTCCTAAACCCCACTCGCTTGCTTAGCAAATAAACGCATCAATGGCTTGATTTTGCTGACTCGGTACATACCCTCATTACGTATCTGCTGCACAGGACGCATTTGTGCAAGCGACCCTGCAAATAACCAATTAAGCGCAGAAAAGCTGTGCATCATCAGGCTATTATGCGGACGGCGCGAACGCTCATAATGACGTAGCGTTTGATTGCTGCCCCAAAGCGTACCGCCACTACGGGTAAAGTCATGCGTTAGCTGCTCACATAATACTTGCACGTCCAGCATACCAAGGTTCAGTCCTTGACCTGCCAGCGGATGTACGCCATGAGCTGCATCGCCAATAAGTACCAAGTTATCAGCGACGTAGCTTTTCGCTTGCTGTGCCGCTAATGGAAAACTAGCGATAGACTCAATCTGATTAATCGCACCCAACTCGTAATTGCTGGCAGCTGCTAACTTATCAGCAATAAATCGATCTTCTTCCTCTATCAATGCCAACGCTTGATTGCGCGGCAATGTCCATACGATCGACTGCCAATGCTGCGGGCTTGCCTTATCAACATCGGTTATATCAGCTAGTGGCAATAGTGCCAACGTACCTGTTGGTAGCATAGCTTGACGTGCTGTCGCTTGATGTGGTTTCTCAGTCTGAATCGCACAGCAGATGGCAGTTTGTTTATAGTCAAGTGTATCTACGCCAATCCCTGCTTGCTGACGGACAAATGAACCGCGCCCATCAGCACCAACTAATAGACACGCATCAATCGCTTCGCCATTGTCCAGAGTTACACGGTAGCCTTGCTGCACCCCTAGCCAATCCATATTGACAACTTTATGACCAGCGATAAGGGTCAGATAGTCACTGACATCAGCTTCATGCAAGCGTTGCCATAATGCGTGCTCGATAACAGCAGGCTCAACCATACTACCTAATAATATAGGCTCATAATTTTTACTGCTATTATCCTCGGCGCCGCTGTCTTCACTTTCGCCAAATAATAACTCACCCATCCCATTGAGCTGCCATACCTGCATTTGCGAGTAGTCTGCTTTGCGCTTAGAGACGGTAATATGTTGCCAAGCGCTAATATCTTTAAGCAAATTAATACTAGCCATACTGAGTGCATAGACACGTGCATCACGTTTGCTAAGTATATCTTGCCAAGCTGATTCATCACGCTCAGGACGGGCATCAATCAACGTCACTGGCATTTTATCTTGCGCCAACTTTAGAGCAAGCGTTGCCCCAACGATACCGCTACCGATAATCAGCGTATGGTTGTTTTTCATAAGGTGTCTCTCAATATTGTTCAATATTAGAATGCTTATTATCAATCTTAATTACAGTTAGTTGATTCAGTTTAAAAGAGAGACAAGGCAACCGAGTGCAGCTGTATAGGCAATACTTCAAGCGAGGTTAACGCTGTCACTCTTTTAAAGAGGATTTAACTATAGCGCTATGATTTTAGACCCATCGCATAAGTGGCGACTAGTGGTTTAAGATTTGGCAATTTATCAAAGGCCAATAGCGCCATATTTCGTGCCAGCTTAATCGCTGGGTTAGGATGCGTGAAGCCATGTACCACCGCATCACAAAAACGAATCACTCGCTTCTGGTCAGTTTGGCGTGCTTTTTCATAACGCTTTAATAACTGTGCATCACCAATATCTGCGCCTTTGAGCACTTGTGTGTTCAGCATTTGTGCCAATACATGAGCATCTCGCATACAGAGATTAAAGCCTTGACCAGCGACAGGATGCAGAGTGTGAGCTGCATTGCCCATAATGACGCAGCGCCCTTCTACCTGCTTATCCGCTAGTACGCGGGTCAATGGATAGGCGCCGCGGCGACCAGCAGCGGTAAACTTGCCAGCGCGTTGATCGAAAGCTTGTTGTAATGTCTGCAAGAAATGGGCGTCGTCTTCTAAATATCTGGTTTCTTCACCTGTTGGGCATACCCATACGACAGAGCGTCTGTAACCCTGTTGATAATCATCATTGCCATCGCCTTCTGGATCAGTCAATGGGAGCACGGCAAGCGGGCCTGCTGGACTAAAACGCTCAATCGCTGCATGCTCGTGTGGCGTATCTGTCTCTACTACTCCAACGATCGCCGTTTGCTGATAGTCATACGTGGTTGTACTGATATCTAGCAGTTGGCGTACCGTAGAGTCGCGCCCATCACAAGCGACTAATACGCTGGCTTGCAGCTGCTGCTCGTTTTCGGCTTCATCATTGTAATTAAAGCTAAGCGTCACACTATCGGCCTGCTGTTGGACAGTCGTCACATTGGCATTATCTATCAATGTAATTAGTGGCTCTTGCTGTGCGGCTAATAAAAGCTTACGACCCAGCCAAGCGTTTTCGATGACTTGTCCAAATGACTCGACCTTTTCCTCTGCTTTATTCAGCTGCGCACGCCCAAAACTGCCTTGCTCACTAATCTGTACGGTATCGATACGGCAGGCATGGCTTTGTAACTCATCCCACAGGCCAATCTCTTGATATATTTGTACCGTGCGCCGTGATAACGCTGTATTGCGACTGTCTAAATAATGGCTGCGAGTCCTATCATCCGTTGGACTGATGGTTGGATAGCTGTTTTTTTCTAATAAGGTGCTCGCAATACCGTGATGGGCCAATAGCAATGCAAAGGACAAACCGACATGACCACCACCCGCGATAAGCACTTGCTGGTCAGTTATCGCTTCTTTGTTTTTAGAGATGCTGTCGAACTTTTTAGGTATGCTATCAGCATTGGATAAATGTGAATCAGTATCTTGCATCGTTATTTTCCTAGTATAATTTTTTAGACAAGCAATTTATTAATGATAGATAGCCGCTCGTCACTGACGTTATTTTATAATTTTTATCATTTCACTACTGTTGTTAGATAGGTTGCAGCAAACTATGGTATCGCCCATAGATTACCACAAATTGTCTATTCTGCCGTGGTCTTAACCGTAGACAAATCGTTTCTCCACTCTCATCATAAACGAGATTTATATTTATAAAACTCAAAAACCTTAGTCTTATTAAAGCGCTATCATACGATGGGCAGCGATGAATCATATAGAACTGATAGCAATATCAAATCGATCTATAGAAAATCGCTGTAGCAGTTGCAATCCGCATACAAAAACAGCGTTATCTATCTGATGTATGGCTTGAAATTTGAAAATTCTCTACCATAATGAAGGCAAGACTTTTCATTATTTTCATTACTTTTATTTACGACCTTCCACAAAAACAACAATAATATTGCCGTCATTTTTATCATCTACAATTTTTTACCACCTAAATACTGTAACGCCACTAACTATTTTATCTCTGCAACCCGTCACGCAATTAAAACCAAATCATAGCGTCGGGTACACAATAAAAGGATAATCGCTTGACTGACTCCATGAGCCGCCGTATAAAGTTTGAATCACTGACCCCAGCACAGCTAAAAACCGTGCTTGGTGAATACAACAATCACATGAAATATATCCAAGAACGCCTCGATATTAAAATCATGCAGCGCCAAGGCGATTTTTGCCTGAGTGGCGATGTGACCAATGTCGAACGTGGTGAACGTATTATCTACAAAATGGTAGATGAAGCACAGAACACCAAAGACATCAGTGCAGAAGAGCTGCATCTCATCATCCAATCTAGCCTCTCTCGTGATGAAGACATCGAAGAAGACGAACAAGATCACGATGACATGGAATATGATGAAGATTTGGATGAGGCTAGCGAGTTTACGCCCATCAGTTTACGTACACGTAAAGGCCGTATCGTTCCGCGCGGTGGCAATCAACAGCGTTACGTAAAAAACGTCCTGAGCTCTGATGTGTCATTTGGTATTGGGCCAGCTGGTACGGGTAAAACGTATCTAGCGGTGGCATGTGCTGTAGATATGCTTGAGCGTAATGAGATTGAGCGTATTTTGCTAGTGCGTCCAGCGGTAGAAGCTGGCGAAAAACTGGGCTTCTTGCCAGGTGATTTGACCCAAAAGATCGATCCGTACTTACGCCCGCTATATGACGCACTCTATGAGATGATAGGCTTTGAGAAAGTCGGTAAAATGATTGAGCGTCAGATTATCGAAGTAGCACCGCTTGCCTATATGCGTGGTCGTACTCTGAATAACTCATTTGTCATTCTAGATGAAGCGCAAAATACCACGCCTGAACAGATGAAAATGTTTTTGACGCGTTTGGGCTTTGGCTCACGTGCCGTCATCACTGGGGATATTACTCAGGTCGATTTGCCACGTGGTCATAAGTCAGGCTTGGCACAAGCAATGGATATTCTAAAGGATATCGAAGAGATTCATATCACAAAGTTTGATTCAAAAGACGTCGTACGACATCAATTGGTACAACAAATTGTTGAAGCCTATGACGTATTTGATGAAGAGCAAATGGCTTTAGAAGAAAAACGTAAGTTTGAACGTATTAAAGAACAAGAGCGTAGACAAGCCGTCGCTAATGCAGCAGCCAATCTGTAATAATCAAGCTAATCATTGAATTACAATCATTTGCTATAAGCATTTAGCTTGTACAAGAAAACCGGATTACTAAAAGTAGTCCGGTTTTTTCTTACCAACAGTTTATTGAATTTAGCCCTTTCGCTACTAGTCGCCTACCAGTAACTTAGCTATAGTAGCCTCTATATATTCTATACATAGGTCTCTATTTATTAGCCAAAAATTTAGCGATAAGATAAACAGTGATTGAACTACTTTTATAGTAAAAAACTGGCAAATAAATCACCTAGAAGATGCAGCGTTAGAAACGCATTTATTTATAATAAAAAGGACAGCAATATGAGCCAACCTGACAATACTAATTTCGATGACAAGATTGCTAGCAATCATGCCAGCTTAGCAGCACTTGATATCAGTGCGACCGACAGTATTGAAGATGAAATATTAGATACTTTTTATAATCGCGAGCATTTACTATCAGTCCTGATGGCGACTTTAGATTATATAGACGGTCGTATTAATAATGGTCTGACCCTACCCTATTTTGCAGATATTGATCCTGAGCTGTGGCAAGAAAAGTCTAAAACGCTAGATATATATATCACTGATGACGTCGAAGGCCGTGCTTTAAATCTAGAAGCACGCGGCAAGGACTATGCGACCAATATTTTGTCTTATCCAAGCGAATTGCCTGCTGCCGTCATTGAGCTAATGCCAACGTTGCCTCTTGGAGAGCTGGTTATCTGTCATGAAGTGATGGTACGTGAAGCGGCTGAACAGGACAAAACCGTGGCGCAGCACATCAGCCATTTGCTAGTGCATGGCGTGCTACACCTACTGGGTTTTGATCACGAGCTCGGACAAGCTGAGCAAGATGAGATGGAGTACTTTGAAATTGAGATATTGGCAGGCCTAAACCTACCAAACCCTTATGTCTAAACTAGCACTGCTTTATTAAACAGTCTTCTAACTATTAAGCAGCTACTCATTAATCTTTAGTTAATGGTAGCTTTTGCGCTTGACCCATTTGGTTGATCATATGGTCTAAGCCTTTAACATGGACACTGCGCTGCGGGAATGGAATCTCGATTTTCTCATCATCTAAAGCTTGCTTGAATTGCTCCAATAGCTCGCATTGCATCGACCACCAGTCGGCATTGGTTGTCCAAACGTTTAGGGTAAGATCTACTGAATTATCGCCTAGATTGGTTACTCGTACGATAGGCTCAGGATCAGTGAAAGCCAATGGGTTATTTCTTGCCAGACTTAACATCACGTCTTTAGCCGTTTTGATATCAGCATCGTAGCCAATACCGACTGTAATATCGACGCGGCGATTGGGTAGCGCTGTATAATTGACCACAGGTGAAGTCGTGATATCGCTATTAGGAATGATGATATCGTGATTGTTAATGGTCGTCAGATGGGTATTAACCAAGGTAATCTCTGTCACTGTACCTGTGTAGCTACTAATCTGTACGTAATCGCCGCGTACAAACGGGCGAAACGTCACAATCATAATACCAGCGGCAAAATTTGATAGCTGGTCTTTTAATGACAAACCAACGGCAACAGCGGCACCACCTAAGATCGCAACGACCGAAGTAGTCTGTACACCGACTTTGCTAAGTGCAGCTAAAATCACTACGACCAGTAGCACGCCATACAATAGACGACTTAAAAAACTAGCAACTGTCTCGTCCAGATGGCTACGCGTCATCAAGCGATCGGAAAAAGCGACTGCCTTTTTGGCAAGCCAACGTCCAACGATAAATATAAGTATTGCTAAAGCGACTTTAATGACCAGCTCTAGGGCATTGCTCGTTAAGGTAGCGACATCGACGGTAAAACCTAAAAATTCCATACTGACTCTTTATTTTATAGCTGTGTGTTATGAACTTGGATATCTGTGATTATAAAAAATAGTGCGTTAAGCGTTATTCTTAACAATTGTATTTTCAGTGACATTTTTTCAGTAACTTTAATTTCAGTAGCTTTTTTCTTAGTGCTTGTCTTCTTAGCACCTATCTTCTTAGTGCATGAATACATTAACCTTAGTACGTTACTTCGACTGTATCACTATAGCGGTAAGTACGTATCAAGCGCAGCTCGACGATATCGCTCATGTCTTCGGTGAACTTACCAAAGGGTGCAGCTTGTCGTACCGACTGCTTGGCCGCTTCATCCAATATCGTAGAGTTTGAGCTTTCAAGCAAACGAATGGCCTTGATATTGCCGTCGTTACTGATGATAACCATTAGCCGTACTTCGCCCGTAATGCCTTGAGCGCGCGCTTGCACGGGATAATGCAAGTTACCCACACGCTCGACATGCTCGCGAAATGTATTGATATAATCGGCTGCCGCACCCCGTGTGGTCGAATTACTATCCATCGTCACGACTTTGGATTTGGTCGCATAGACCTGCTGACGCTGAGATAGCTGAGCTTCTAAGGTTGCAATCTGCTTACGTAGCCGCTCTTCTTGTGCCATCGCATCATCTTGCGCTTGCTCGCTGTCATTATCCGACTCTACAGTGGCCTGACGCCAACTTAACGTCGTGCGTAGGTAGCTTTCTTGATAGCGCTGCTGACGCACTTTACGCTGTAAGTTAACGATGTCTTGAGTCTCACTCATTTGCTCAGCAGACGTTGCACTTAGCTGATTGTTCTCTTGTCTTAGCTGCTCTTCTATTGTACCGCCGCCTTCTTGTGAAGCATTGGCAATAAAGTGTGCATCTTCACTGGGTTGCATATTGTCGGTCAGTACCTTTGCCACATCTTGCATCATAGCAGCTGGGTCTTTTCCCATAGAGAAGCTAATTCCGAAAATAATCAGCACATGAACAGCCACTGCAATAACAATGGCGACAGGCAAACTTATATCGCGCTTGGGCGCTTGCGCGGAAAAATGATAGCTCTGTGAGTCTTTTATATAGGCCACAATGAATCTCAGCTTATGAGCACATCAGTACAAAGCACTATTTAACAAGTGTTGTAACGATAGGCATGATTTATACTGGCGCTATCATAACATGACATAGAATTATGTCGCCAGTATAAGCACTGAGACGGCATTTTGACATTTACCATACAGTATTGGTAACCTTATCCGCTAATTGAAAAACATGCATTTAAGAATGTACAAGGCAGACGAAACACTGTCTATACCAAATGAATTGCTATAAAACGCATGTGTTCATTTTGAAGCCACTGGATTTGTTATATACTGCTTTAGCATAATAGCATTAGTAGCACGATACTTTGCAACAATCAGAACTGTGCATCGTGTTGATTAGGCACGGCAGATTATCAAGCAGCACAGTAAATGTAGATTCACTATGCACCAGTATCAGAGGTCAGTTTTTCGCTTTTGCTACCTATCAGTATAAAAATTACTAATGGTCGTAGATATTTAGAAATTATAGATGATTAGCTTTCGTTCAAATTAACGATAGCATGCAAAGTTTGTTTAGCCATTTTTACGTCACCGATTGAATGACGCGCCCTATAAGGATAATAAGTTTGAGTGACTTTGATAACGTGAATAATTCAGACAATTTTGATGAGTTCTTCGAGAGTATTGGCTATCGTTTTGACGAGTCATTCGGCAGTGGTTGGGAGCGTATCGCCCAATCGGTTAAAGATATCTATAATAAGACGACGGACAAGTTCGAAGATGAGTTGTCATTGCCAGTGGCACAGACTTACGTTAATGATGCACTACAAAAATTCGTCACCGACAATGTAAAAGCCATTTTAGAGCTACGTGTCGAGATGCATGAGGATTGGTTTCGTTTGTACTGCACTGTCAATGCAGGCGGCATCTATGCCGAGGTGGCAAGTAACTTTAGCTTAGTTCACGTCCAACTCGATCGCAATGTGCAGCGCTTTGTATTTGGTCAGCAAACTTATACCGATATATTGAATCTGCGCTGCGAATCTTTCGTGAAACGTCAAGGCGTCAAACTGGCGATTTGGTTTTATCATAGCGTCCTCAAAAAAGACCCTTTAGGCTTTATTCTGTCGTACGTCAATATTGCTCGCGCAAAAGACGAAGTGATTTATCTCGATATCCATCGTTGGTTAAAAAACAACAAGAAAATCATGAGTACCTTGCATAAGGTACAGATAAATTATGGCGAGCTAGAAGAAGAGCAAATGATTTTGAAGGCTCAAATCAACTATCGTGATTTACTGGCGGCCAGCAGTAACGAAGATATCATCGGTGATGATGATGATCCTGAATTGATGCAAGGCCCTATTAACCCCGTAGACGATGCGACTGAACCAAGCCAAGAGTAAGTCGCTAATTTTTTATCCCATAAGACAATACTTTATCCCATAAAAAAACGCTGCATCTTAGAGGTTATTGGCCTTATAGATACAGCGTTTTTTTATTGGAGTCGATAACTACCAGTAGTTCTCTACGGCAATATTACCCTCACCGCGGCGATTCATCACCAGTCCCAATGTCTTTAATGCCTCTTTGGTATCTTCTACCATATCTGGGTTGCCGCATAGCATGACATGCGTAGTATCAATATCTAATGCGATACCCGCACGCGCTTGCAACGTGCCCTCTAGCAACAGCTTCGGCAGACGCTCTGACAATGCACCTTCGACAGGCTCACGAGTGACGATTGGGATAAAGATAAGCTTTGCTGGATTATCAACCAGTGTACCGAAGTCTTCTTGTAGGCTTTCGATTTTCTCAACGTAAGCAAGTTCATCGAGCGAACGTGCGCTATAAGCCAATACGATGTGCTCGTAATCTTCCCATGTCTTTAAATCTTGCAGCATTGACAAAAACGGTGCTAAACCAGTCCCTGTTGCTAGCAGCCATAAGTCTTTGGGCAATGGTTTTTGGTAACGTGCTAACGTCAAAAATCCAAATGGCATCGTATTAAGTAGCAGTTCATCACCCACTTGTAAATGCTGCAATTGCGAGGTAAATGCACCATCAGGAATCACGATAGAGAAAAACTCTATCACCTCATCAAAGGGCGAAGAGACAATCGAATACGCGCGAAAGACATCTTCATTCAATGCGCTATCAGCAGTTTCATCACTTGCATCAGTCTGCTGGTAATATTTCAATTGACTGGGATTGACGCCTAAACGTACAAACTGCCCCGCTGTAAACTTAAAACTATCGGGACGGCTGACGGTAAAGCTAAATAAGTTCGGCGTCCATGTAGTTTTACTGAGCACCGTTACTGTTTGAATATTATCACTCATAATTATTCGTCACTTATACTTTATTAAACTGTATTTTTATAAGATACCTTTGATAGGCAAAAGAAAATAAATACCAAAAAGGTGAGCATAAAAAAAGATGCGCCAAGCTTATCATAAAGCTGGCGCATCTTGGTTTTTTAACCGTAACAACAGATAGATCGCAGCGACTTATCTGCCGTATTAACTCAGCGACATTACCAAATGCGAGCCAAACTTGCCCACTCAATCATACTATTTGGCAAGATACCAAAGAATAGGATAATCGCCGTCACAGCGATGACCATAATACCACCGGTTCGAATACCCCATTGCCCAGACACGTCAAACTCGATGAACTGCTTAGGACGTTTGAACAGCGTGAGTAATACACGTAAGTAGTAGAATAAACCAATCGCACTACCCAAGATAATCATCGCAGCTAAGAACCAGTTGGTGCCTTGTACCGCAGCTAAGATAGCAAATAGCTTGGTGATAAAGCCTGCCGTCAATGGAATACCAGCCAATGACAACATCATGATTGTCATGACAGCGGTCAATACTGGACGACGCCAGAATAGCCCTTGATAATGAGTCAATTCATCCGCTTCACCAGATAAGCGATACGGGCTCGACATCAACGTCACTACGCCAAAAGCACCGATAGAGGTAAAGGCATAGACTGCCATATACATACTAGAGATACTATCTGCGGCTGAGCCAATGCTGACAATCACGATCATCACATAACCCATATGGGCAATAGATGAGTAACCGAGTAGACGCTTAAGGCTAGTTTGACGTACTGCCAATAAGTTACCTACCAAGATAGATAATGTTGCCATGACCATCAATAGCATCTGCACTGATGGCAATGCCAGCAAAGCAGTATCGATTAAGAAACGCACAGCCAGTGCCATCATCGCCACTTTTGATACTGATGCTAAAAAGGTAGCAATAGGCGCTGGTGCACCTTCATAAACATCTGGCGTCCACATATGAAAAGGAGCAGCCGACAGTTTAAAGGCAATACCAAACATCATCATCGCCGCGCCAAGTATCAATAGCGGCGACTCAAACAGATTGCCCAATACCATGCTGATTGGCTTAAAGGCCAAGGAGCCCACTTCAGCGTAGATAAAGGCCATACCCATCAACAAGGTAGCCGATGCCGTCGCTGACAACACTAGGTACTTGAGTCCCGACTCCAGCGAACGGTTGCGCATATAGGTATAAGACAATAGACCATAAAGCGGCACTGAGAGCATCTCTAAGCTCATAAAGAACGATGCCATATGCTGAGCACTGACCATCAGTAGCGCACCAACCGTCGATAGCAAAATGAGCAGATACAGCTCATCTTTATTGTCTTTTAGGTCAGCTAAGTACGCATAAGATAACGTACAGCAAGCCAAGGCACAGATTAAAATCACCACCATGTTGAACTGAGCAAAGTTATCAATAACAAATAACTGCTCAGCGTTTGGTACCATCGTACCGCTTTCGATGACACCAGTCATCTGACCGATTAAGGTAAACAGGCCAATATTTAAACCGATTACCGTGACAGTACCCGTAACCATATGCGAGCGTTTGACGGTGATGGCAATCATTACCAGCAACACCGTAATCACCACGGAAATGATTGGTGCGTAAGGTAGCAATCCCATCAAATCATTCATCGTAATATCATTCATGACTTAACGTGCCTCCATTGCATCAAGCAGTTGCGACGCATCTACCTGTGTTACTTGACTGTATATATAAGCATTATTAATCCACTGCATCGCATGGCTTGAGGTATCAAGGAACGGCTGTGGATATAATCCGAGCCATACCAAACCAGCAGCCAACATCAATAATAGCGACAGCTCACGTTTGCCCAAATCTTTTAGCTTACGGGGTGGTAAACCATGTGACTTGGTCTCATGCGCAGCCAATGCTTCGATGTTGTTTTTACCAAACAATGCACGATGAATTAAAATGAGCGAGTATAGGCCTGCGAGTACCAAGCTGAAAGTGGCAAATACCACAAACACTGGATACTGAGCAAATGAGCCAAATAAAATCATAAACTCGCCAATGAAGTTACCGGTCCCTGGAATACCAAGTAAAGCGGCACAAAAGAACATTAATATCGGCGCATAGTAGCGGAACTGACCCCACATACCGCCCATCAGCGTCAAATCACGCGTGTGCAGACGCTCATATAATTGCCCTGCCATGATGAACAATGCCGCTGAGCTAAGCCCGTGCGCGAGCATCTGAATCATCAACCCTTGCAAGCTGAGTAACGTTCCGGCATAAATGGCCAATACCACAAAGCCCATGTGCGAGATACTGGTATAAGCCAATAGGCGCTTCATGTCAGTTTGCATAAAGGCTAGCCAAGCACCATAGAAGATACCAATGGTACCCAAAGTCATGGCGATCGGTGCAAACTCTTGTGAGGCGGCTGGAAACAATGGCAAGACAAAACGAATCAAACCATAAGCAGCTGTCTTAATGAGCACACCGGCCAAATCCACCGAACCTGCAGTAGGTGCCTGTGCGTGCGCATCTGGCAACCAGCCATGGAAAGGAATGATTGGCAGCTTCACCGCAAAGCCAATAAAGAAGCACAGCATAATTGGGTATTCCCAACCACCAAGTGAGGTGCCGAGTAAGTCATTATAATTAAAGCTCACTACCCCTTTTTGGGCGTAGCTGATAATGACCAACACCAAGATACCGATGAGCATGATAAGCCCAGACGCTTGGGTATAAATAAAGAACTTGGTTGCTGCATATTCTTTGGTCTTGCCAACGACATCATGACCCCAAATGGCGATCAAGAAGTAGATAGGAACCAGCATCATCTCCCAAAAGAAGAAGAATAAGAACAGATCAATCGCTAAGAAAACACCGATGACGCCGCCCAAGCTCCACAGCAGGTTTAGATGGAAGAAACCAACACGACGTTGAATCTCATTCCACGAACAGGCAACCGCGGCTATACCGAGCAGTCCTGTCAATCCCACCATCAATAAAGACAAACCATCTAATGCCAAGTGAAAGCTGATACCGAAGCTTGGTATCCATGGCACACTGAACTCAGCTACCCATGGCACGTTTGCATCCGGCGCAATCACTTGCTTACTCATGCCACTATAGTCGCCGTATTGCCACAGCACTAGTGACAATGCAAAGGTCAACGTCATACCAATTAAGGCAATCCAGCGCGGCAGACGTTTATTAAACCGCTCTACCAACCAACACAGCAACCCTGCAATAAAAGGAATTGCGATTAATGCTGGTAGCATCCACGTTTGTTGTAACTCAATCATCTTATACCACCGTCATCATTACCAGCACTAGCAATACAGCAACACCCAAGCCAAAGCTTGCAGCGTAGCCTCGAAGTGACCCTGTTTGCGTCGCAGACAATACTTTATTACCCGCTGAAGCCAGCTTAGGTAACAACAGCCACGTTTTATCGATAGGGTCGGCTTTAAATAAGCGGCCGATGAATAAAAAGGGTTTTACGAAAATCACATCATATAGCGCGTCGAAACCTAGGCCATGATAGCACCAGTGATATAGCGCCCCACCAATACGTGAGCGCTTAAAGCTGGTGAGCAAGCGACCTTTGTTGACGACATACAATAGTGCGGCCAATATCAAACCTGCTGCCATGGCACCCATCGCGATATATTCTGCAGTGTGCTTAGCATGTGCTTGACCTGCGACTTCTAATAGATGGCCAACGCTCTCTGGCAATACCCCATCTAATGGCGGTGTAATCCAAGCACCAACGGCTGTAGATAGCACTAGCAACACGGTCAAAGGCAACCAATACGACACACCTGATAGCTTATGAGCATGGGTTTTCTCTTCACCAAAGAAGATAATCCAAATCATACGGAACGTATAAATGGCCGTTAAGAACGCACCAAATACACCCATATAGAATAATACTAGATGACCTGTAGCATAGGTTTCCCAAAGAATTGCTTCTTTAGAATAAAAACCAACGGTAACCCAAGGTATGGCAGCGAGCGCACCACCACCGACGATATAACACCAAAATACCAATGGTATCTTTTTGCGCAGACCGCCCATCTTAAAGATATCTTGCTCGTGATGTACCGCAAGAATAACCGCACCTGATGATAAGAATAGTAATGCTTTAAAGAAAGCATGGGTCATCAAATGGAAGATTGCCCCTTGCCACGCACCCACGCCGAGCGCTAAGAACATATAGCCAATTTGACTCATGGTTGAATACGCAAGGATACGTTTAATGTCTGTTTGCGCGAGCGCACAGAATCCAGCAACGACCAGCGTCAATGCCCCGACGCCGCCAACCCAATACAATAAGATACCTGGGGTCAGCTCAAACAATGGATGTAGACGAGCAATCAGATAAACACCTGCCGTCACCATTGTTGCCGCGTGAATCAATGCCGATACTGGTGTTGGACCTGCCATCGCATCAGCAAGCCATGTATGTAGTGGCAACTGGGCTGACTTACCCATCGCGCCGCCGACCAACATCATCGTGGTAAGCATCATCGTTGGGTTATTAACATCGAATACTTCTGGCGCGCGCGTAATAATCTCTTGAATATTAAGCGTACCGAACTCGCGGAACAATAAAAACAAACCAAAGGCTAAGAACACATCACCGACACGCGTGACGGTAAAGGCTTTCATAGCAGCGCGACCATTGGCTCTGTCATGGTAATAATAACCAATCAATAGGTACGAACAGATACCCACGCCTTCCCAACCGAGATATAGCAAGAACAAATCATCTGCGAGTACCAGTAACAACATACTGGCCACAAACAAGTTCATATAGCTAAAGAAACGAGCAAAGCCAGTGTCGCCTTTCATATACCAAGAGGCAAACAGATGAATCAAAAAGCCAATCCCAGTAATGACACCTGTCATGGTCAATGCAAGACCATCAAAGCTCAAACCGAAATGTGGCGCAAAGTCGCCAACTTGGAACCATGTCCATAGCGGAACTTCAATTACCGTTCCAGCTGGATTGGTGGTCAAAAAGGTATAGCTAACCACTAGCGTGCATAATGCTGAGAGCAGCATGCTACCCACGCCAACAATCGCTGCGACCGTCTCTGATAATTTGTCGCGCATAAAGGCTAAAATCAAAAAGCCAATGAGCGGGAATATAAAGGTTAATGGTAATAAACTCATGACATCATCCTTTCATCTCATTGGCGCTATCGACATCGAGATGCCCACGCTGATGATAAAAACGCAATAATATTGCCAGACCAATCGACGCTTCAGCCGCGGCCAAGGTCAAAATAAAGATAAACATAATCTGTCCGTCTGGATCGACCCAGCGACTACCTGCTACTACAAATGCCAATGCTGCCGCATTCATCATGATCTCAAGACTCATTAGCATAAATAGGAAGTTACGTCGTACCATGACGCCGCACAGACCGATGGCAAATAAAATACCTGCCAAAATCAGTCCATGACTCATGGGTATCATACCCAGTACATTTTGCGCCTCAGCAACTGGCTGTACTAAGCCTGCCACCTCGTGGGCAAACGGCACGTTTGACACATCTTGTGCCACGCTTGCTGCTAGTACCATTAGTCTGACTCCTTGCGCGTAACTTTGTTCGCACCTACTTGACTGCCTGCTTTCGTGCCTACCTTCATACCTACATAGTCATGCGGATCAACATCTTTATATTCGTAAGGCTTAGCCATTTCTACGCCATCATGCTGTGTAAGCGTACTATCATTGTCGTATTGTTTGATACTACCTACGCTTGGCTTGAAATTTTGGCTATCATTACCAATGACCTCATCGTCGACTGTCTCTTTACCTAAATGATAAGCGGCGACCAAGGCTGCTAATAATAGCAATGCTGCTACTTCAACCAGCATAATGTATTTGGTAAATAACACCGTACCGACTGCTTTGGCAGAGATAGTCGTGCCACCCATCATGACAGCTTCATCATGATTCAGACCAATCATCGCGTAGAGCACAACGGCAATGATTATCGTCAACCCTGTTGGAATCGCCCAAGTTCCTGCATCGAGCCAACGCTCTTCGCGCTCGTCATTACTCATGCCCAAGTTCAGCATCATGATAACGAAAACAAATAGCACCATAATGGCACCAGCATAAACAACAATCTCTAGCGCACCTGCAAACGGCGCTCCTAATACAAAAAATATCCCAGCAATTGCCAATAACGACACAATCATCGATAAGATAGCATGCACTGGATTGGCCTGAGTCACTACGCGCAGACTGGCAAATATCGCCACTGCTGCAAGTGAATAAAACCCAGCCAATTCAGGATGGTTCAAAATATTCATCATGGTAGCAAGCTCCTTAGATCAATCGGTGCAGACTCATTTTGTGCTGCGCCTTTTGGTTTATCTGCTACCGCCATACCTGTCACACGATAATAGTTATAATCAGGGTATTTACCTGGTCCTGAAATGAGCAAATGCTCTTTTTCGTAGACCAAATCTTGGCGTTTATATTCACCCAGCTCAAAATCTGGGGTCATTTGAATCGCTGTCGTTGGACAGGCTTCTTCACACAATCCACAAAAGATACAGCGTGAGAAATTGATACGGAAAAACTCTGGATACCAACGTCCATCTTCACGCTCGGCTTTTTGTAATGAGATACACCCTACCGGACATGCCACCGCACACAAGTTACAAGCGACACAGCGCTCGTCTCCATCAGGATCACGCGTTAGGACAATACGTCCACGAAAACGCGGCGGTACAGGTACCGGCTCTTCAGGATAAAGGATGGTATCACGCGGTCTGAGCGCATGACTATTGACCATCCACATGCTGCGGACAATGGTAAATATACCAATGACGGTCTTTTTTATGGTAGTAAACATGGGATTATTATCCTTATCAGCTTTACCCTAGTTCATCAGTGATGGCTAGTAATGACTATAACGTTGGGGAAAAGATCAAAATGACCGCAGCAGTAATCAACAGATTGATCAAAGTTACGGGCAGACATACTTTCCAGCCAAAGTTCATCACCTGATCATAACGCGGACGCATGAGTGAGCCTCGAGCCAAAACAAACATGGTCATAAAGAACAGCGTTTTAATCATGAACCAAAAAGCTGGTGGAATAAATGGAATATCTAAATTGAACGGCGCAAGCCAACCGCCAAAGAACAAGCAAGTCATCAAAGCAGAAATCAAGACAACGTTGACATACTCACCAATGAAGAACATACCAAACTTCATGCCAGAATATTCGACATGATAGCCTTCGGCCAATTCTTGCTCTGCCTCTGGCTGATCGAATGGGTGCCTATGAGTAACCGCAACACCAGCGACAACAAAGGTCAAAAAGCCAAAAAACTGCGGAATGATATACCAGCCGTCAATCTGTGACTCAACGATTTCGCGCAAGTTAAATGAGCCAGTCAATGCGACCACGCCCATTAATGATAAGCCTAAGAACACTTCGTAACTGATGGTTTGTGCTGCAGAACGAAGACCACCCAATAGTGAGAATTTGTTCGCAGACGCCCAACCGCCGAACATCACTGCATAGACTGCAATACCTGCCATGGCAAAAAAGAACAAAATACCGATATCCCAATCAGCCACCCCAAGGGTTGGCGAGATAGGAATAATGGCAAATGAGGCCAATGCGGTAAACATGGCAACCGCAGGTGCCAAGGTAAACATAAACTTATCGGTAAAGTTTGGCGTCCAATCTTCTTTAAAGAAGATCTTTAGCATATCAGCAACCAGTTGTAATGAACCAAATGGCCCGACACGGTTTGGACCGTAGCGGTCTTGCCACAAGGCCAACATGCGGCGCTCATAGACAATCATCATCGCGGCAACCATGACCACCACTAAGAAAATAACCAGTGATTGCCCTACCATAAATAAAATGGACCAAGTATCAAAGCTCATACTGCCGGCCAAAAAGCTTGGCACATCAGGGATAATACGGGTAACTTGCATATTACACCTCCTGTGTGGTGGTCGGCGCTGCGTTTATTTGCGCTGTGTCATTATCATTAATCATATCGTTAGCCATGCTACCCATTATCGTCACTGGTGCATCCACTTTACGCACCGACGCTGGCATTGATGGGTGAATGATACTCACCTGCCCAACGGGATAGCCAATACAGCCTTCTGCTAAATAGCCGACGAGCTGAACGGGCAAGGTAATTTGTTGCTTATCAATCTCGATGGCTAAGTAATCACCAGCTGCAATGTTCCAGTCCTTGGCATCGTCCATGCCGATATGCCATGCCGCAATAGGCAGTTGCTCGGCAACAATTGGGCTACGTGATGCCATCATTGAGCTGGCATAAATATTATAGATAGGTACCAATTTAGCTTGTCCCTGCTGCATGTCAGTCGTGGTTGCAGACATGGCTTCTGGTGCCACATATTGACGCGTGGCCAGACGCTCTAGTTGGTCGAACAAGCGCACGCCTGGGTCACCGTTTTTGAGACTGCCGCCGACTTTGTCTTGATACTTATTCCATGCTTGCGGTGAGTTCCAACCTGCCGCATTGGCAAATGGAATCATCGAGCTTGGCGTTTGTTTACCACTATAGCCTTCCATTGAGAAAGTTAAGCCCGTATCCAAATCTTTTGGCTGCATCGGCTCATGTACTGAGATTGGGGCACGCATAGCAGTACGACCTGAGTAGCGGCGCGGCTGACGAGCGATTTTTAGACCCGTAATACGGTAATCAGCATCAGGCGCAGCGCCTTTGATGCCAGCAAGTTTAGGGTGTGTGGCAATCAACGCATTGATAACATCATCAAGCTGTGTCCAGTCAACATCACGACCTTCAATGCTGCTATGTACGGCATGTAACCAGCGCCAGCCTTCTTTGATGCTGCTCATCGGATGGTAGTATTCGTTATCATAAACTTGGAAGAAACGCTGCGCACGACCTTCAGCCGATATCAATGTACCATCCGCTTCTGCAAAGCTCGCCGCTGGCAATACAATATCGACATCTTTATGCCAATCAAGGAGCTGATGATCTAATGCGATGACTGTTTTATCAGTCAGTAGCTGCGTCAATTTATTAGCATCAATCGCATCTGTTAGCTGGTTTTCTGCAACCACAACCACATCGTAATCAGTGGCTAACAGCTCTTCAACTGACTGACCACCAAGCATACAGACACCCATGCTGTTGGCATCAGGAACAGTTAAGTAAATACCCGCTTGTGCATGATATTTTTTATTGACTTCTTTTAGCTCAAGTTTTTCCGCAGGCTCGCGTTCGACGTCATCTTGTGCTTCTGTATTCACGCCCGTTTCAGGTTTGTTTGGCTTAGCAGATAAATCTTGGTCTTCTTCAGGCTGGTCATTAGCCGCTTTTGCTTGCGCTGCCTGTACCTTGGCATTATGTGCCTCAACCTGCTGTTGCTCAGTCGCTTTAATTGCTGTGCGTTTTTTCGTGAGTACCTGAGTGATTTGCGCGCCTGCTTCTATTAAAGCAGTCGATGACAAACTGCTACCCGAGATGATTAATGGCTTATCCGCTTGAATCAAGTCATAAGCAATCTGCTGAGCGAGCGCCTGCATCGCATCAGTATCGACATCTTGTTCAGTCGATTGTGGATCTGCTATTGCTGCCAAGTCATCAGCAAAGTTAGCAATCTCATCAGCCACTTTAAAACCCAGTTTAATGATATCTTCAGGTGTGGCAACCACGCTGACTTTACTGATGTCTTCTAGCTTGGTTTGGGTCACATCGATGACATAGACTGGGCTTAACGCATCTTGCGCGATACGCTTAACCGGTTCAGCAAGCCAATGCTGCGTTTGCAGCGCCGCTGCCATTTTTAGGCCTTCGTTCTTTGCCGCTTGGCGTACTGATAGCGCTACTCGTGATGAGGTTTGCGTGATATCTTCACCCAATACCAACACCGCATCATGACTTTCAATGTCCGTCATACCTGGGTTATAAATACCCTCTGTGCTGAGCACTTCGATACATTTATTGACCAGTGCTTGCTGCTGATGATTAAGACCGGTTGAGAAGCTATCAAAACCAACCAAGTTCTTAAGGGCAAAGTTGGTCTCAAGGCTGGCACGCGGCGAGCCAATACCGATGACTTTTTTATCTTTGATGCGTTTGATGGTTTCATCCAACGCATAATCGATATTGATTTTGACATGCTTATCGTTGATACGCTCAAGCGCTTGCGTTGGACGATCGTCACGATTGACATAGCCGTAACCAAAACGGCCACGGTCACATAAGAAGTAACGGTTTACTTCGCCGTTATAGCGGTTTTCGATACGGCGCAATTCGCCATAACGCTCACCTGGAGAGATGTTACAACCTGCTGAGCAGCCATGACAGATACTTGGCGCATACTGCATGTCCCATTTACGGTTATAACGCTCAGAATGCGTTTTGTCAGTAAACACACCGGTTGGGCAAACTTCCGTTAAGTTGCCTGAAAATTCGCTTTCAAACTGACCATCTTTATCACGACCAAAATAAACGCGATTGTTTGAGCCATAAACACCCAAATCTTCGCCGCCTGCATAGTCCTTATAAAAACGTACACAGCGATAGCAAGCGATACAGCGGTTCATCTCATGCGCGATAAACGGACCAAGCTCTTGGTTATGATGGGTACGTTTGGTAAAGCGATAACGACGACGGCTATGACCTGACATATACGTCATGTCCTGCAAATGACAATGTCCACCCTCTTCACAGGTTGGACAGTCATGCGGATGGTTGGTCATCAGTAGCTCAACCATCGACTTGCGGAATGCTTTGGCTTCATCGTCAGTGACCGAGATGTACATGTCATCGCCAGGGGCAACCATACATGACATCACCAGACGACCGCGACCGGCTTCCATATCTTCTTTATTTTGGAATTGCTTGACCGCGCACTGACGGCAAGAACCGACTGAGCCAAGGGCTGGATGATAACAAAAATACGGCACATCAATGCCGAGTGATAAGCAGGCTTGTAGCAAGTTATCTGCGCTATCTACTTCGACAGTGGTCCCATCAATATGTATGACTGCCATGCCGCTCTCCTTATTTCACTTCTGGCTGTTGATTGGCTGCAGCATCAATGACATCTACACCAACCGCCTGCGCGATTTTTTGATCAAACTCTGGACGGAAATATTTAATCGCACTCATTAGTGGTTCCATCGCACCTGGCGCATGCGCACAGAATGTTTTACCAATCCATAAGTCACGCGTCAGGCCTTCTAGTTTTTCTACATCGCCCACTTGCCCTTCACCATCATTGATAGCGGTAAGCAGTTTAACGCCCCACGGCAGACCATCACGGCATGGTGTACACCAACCACATGACTCACGCTGAAAGAAAATCTCAAGGTTGCGCAGTAATGGCACCATGTCTTGTGATTCATCAACAACTATAATCAGACCAGTACCCATACGGCTACCCGCATTTTGAATGGTGTCAAAATCCACCACCACATCTAAATGTTCTGCGGTCAAAAAGTCAGTAGATGCACCGCCCGGTAGCCAAGCTTTCAGTGTTTTACCATCTTTCATACCACCCGCTAAATCTTCAATGATTTCGCGAGCTGTATAACCAAACGGTAATTCCCAAAGGCCTGGATCATTAACCAATCCTGAGCAGCCGAATAGTTTGGTGCCTGGCGTTTTACTTTTGCCTTTAATTTCAGATAACGACTGATACCACTCAACGCCATGATTCAAAATCGCTGGCATATTACACAGAGTTTCAACGTTATTAACAACGGTTGGACGACCCCATGCACCAGAGATTTGTGGAAACGGCGGCTTGGTACGTGGGTTAGCACGGCGGCCTTCTAGACAGTTAATTAGCGCTGTTTCTTCACCGCAGATATAACGTCCAGCGCCCGTATGCACATGCAGATTAAAACTAAAATCTGAGCCTAAAATATTGTCGCCCATGAGATTATTGGCTAAGCACTCTTCGATAGCAGCGACTAAACGCTCAGCGGCCAAGATATACTCACCACGGATAAAGATATAACCGTCAGTGGCGCCAATCGCATGAGCGGTAATTAGCATACCTTCGATCAGCTGAAACGGTAGACGCTCCATGAGCAAACGGTCTTTGAATGTGCCTGGCTCCATTTCATCAGCGTTACAGATCAGATAACGCGGCAAACCATCCGGCGGCGACATAAATGACCATTTAAGACCAGCATTAAAACCTGCACCGCCGCGACCTCGAACATTGGCCGCTTTAATCATATTGCCAACGTCTTTAGGCGACTTAGATAACGCTTCTTTTAGACCCGTAAAGCCTTTTAGAGACTCATAGGTGGCTAAATCAAGCACTGCATCATGATGCGCCAAACGCCACGTCAAAGGCTTGGTTTCGCTAGTGGCTGTCGCTTTATCACCATAGATTGGAACACGCTGTGCATTTAGCTGGCTTGGCGCTTGGCCTTGACCGCGACGAGCAATTTGCTCTGAAATCGTTAAACTCATGCGTATAGCTCCAATAATTGCGCGACCTCAGATGGCTGGACAGGGCCGTAAGTGTCTTCATCAATCAGTACCGCTGGTCCCTTATCACAGTTGCCCAAGCAGCAAATTGGCAATAGGGTAAAACGTCCATCAGCAGTGGTTTGACCGTACTCAATACCCAGCTGCGATCTAATCTCAGCTGACAGCGCCTCATAACCTGTCAAATAACAAGCCACAGAGTCACATATGAGAATCACATGGCGACCGACAGGTTGGCGATAAATACGGTTAAAGAAAGTCGCAACCCCATCCATATCTGACATCGGGATATCTAGGATATTGGCAATGGCATTTGCTTGCGCATCGTCGACCCAGCCGTTACGCTTTTGCACGATTTTTAGCGCATCTAGCGAGGCGGCACGCGCCTGTGGGTAATGGTGCATAAACTCATGAATGGCAGCAATTTCATCACTGGTGAGAATGCTTTCCACATCTACTTTTGGCATTTTGTCGGAAACAATTTTCATAATCTTCTGTCTTTCCTCACTCATCCTGCTCTATCACAAGCCAATATCAGTCTGCTTAAAACTGTGGTTATATTGACAAGTAACAGCATTTTGGTGTGCCATCAGGCAATAATATATTGATGAACAAATACTTATGAAGCAGCGGCTCTAACGATCACAATCCGCCATCACAATATCAATCGATGCCAAATACATAATGGCATCAGAAACCAGCGAGCCATTGATGACCGATGGCATCTGCTGTAAATGCGCAAATGTCGGCGTACGAATACGGGTACGATAGCTCATCGTGGCCTTGTCTGAGGTGATGTAATAACTGTTCAGACCTTTGGTCGCCTCGACGATCGTCGTACATTCGCCCGCTGGCATCACAGGACCCCAAGAGACTGAGATAAAGTGGTTAATCAGCGTTTCGATATCATTTAGCGTACGGTCTTTTGGCGGTGGTACGGCCAGTGGATGATCGGCTTTGTAAGGGCCTTGTGGCATATTATCCATACATTGACGGATGATACGTAACGACTGACGCATCTCTTCGACTTTTACCATACAACGGTCATAAGCATCGCCGTTGTAACCGACTGGCACTTCAAAATCGTAATTCTCATAGCCCATGTATGGACGTGCTTTACGCAGATCAAAATCAACGCCTGTCGCACGCAGACCAGCGCCAGTCACGCCCCAAGCAAGTGCTTGCTTGGCATTATACTGAGCAACACCTTGGGTACGGCCTTTGAGCACGCTATTTTGTAATGCCGCTTTGACATATTCGTCCAAGCGTTTTGGCATCCAATCTAAGAACTCACGAACCAAACGCTGCCAGCCACGTGGCAGATCAGCAGCAGTACCACCGATACGGAACCAAGCGGGATGCATACGATAGCCAGTCACGGCTTCGATAACATCATAGGCTTTTTGGCGATCGGTAAACATATAGAACACAGGGGTCATACCACCCGCATCCTGAATGAACGTACCGACAAATAGCAAATTATTGGTAATACGGAAAAACTCGCTCATCATCACACGGATGGTTTCAGCGCGTGGCGGTACTTTGATACCTGCCAGTTTTTCGACCGACATGATATACGGTAGCTCATTCATCACACCACCAAGATAATCAATACGGTCGGTGTATGGAATAAATGAGTGCCAAGTCTGACGCTCAGCCATTTTTTCGGCGCCGCGATGGTGATAGCCGATATCAGGGATACAGTCGACGACTTCTTCACCATCAAGCTGTAGTACCAAACGGAACGCACCATGAGCAGAGGGATGGTTAGGACCGATGTTCAAGAACATAAAGTCTTCATCACGCCCTGAACGCTTCATACCCCACTCTTCTGGGACAAAACGCAGGTTTTCTTGTTCGTATTGTTGCTTGGCCGTGTTCAAAAAGTACGGGGTAAACTCAGTTGCACGCGCATGATACTCTTTACGCAGTGGATGACCTTCCCAATATTTCGGCAATAAAATACGGGTCAAATGCGGATGACCTGTAAAGACGATACCGAACATATCCCACACTTCGCGCTCATACCAGTTAGCATTTGGCCAAATATTGGTGGCGCTTGGTACATTAACATCGTCTTCACTCAGCGCGACCTTAATACGTACATCACTATTACGCTCAAGCGACATCAAGTGATAAAACACCGTAAAATCACTATCTGGCAACCCTGCGCGATGCTGGCGTAAACGCTCATCTATCGCTGACAAGTCAAATAGCATGACGTAAGGCTGAGGCAGCTTGCGCAAGAATAAGAGAATATCTAATAAATCAGCACGCGCCACCCATACTGTCGGAATCTCATCCACAGTCTGCTGCACGACAAATTTACCAGCATACTTTTGCTCCAGCTCTGTGATGACTGCTGGGACGGGCTTGATCTTAGGATCTATGTTTTCGACTACCGTGACCATGAATGATGTATTCCTTCATTAATCATAACTGAACTATGTTAGTCATAACCGAACTATGTCAACCATAACTAAGCTATGTTAATCATAACCGAACTATGTTAATCATAACCGAGCTATGATAAGCGCATAAAATATTGAAACTGTTGCTACAAGTCTAAATGCTGTTTGAAACTTAAATACTGTCTGGGCTGCGCAAGTTTTTGACAGCGATACGATCTGCCTGCTTACGGTCACGCTCAGGCGTCATTTGCGGCTGATAGATACCCTGCTCATTGACATGGATACCCAGCGGACGACGCTCTTTAGTAATAGATTCTTGTAACAACATCAAACCTTGAATAAGCGCTTCTGGACGCGGCGGACAACCTGGCACATACACATCAACAGGGATAATCTTATCGACACCTTGTACGACAGAATAAATATCATACATGCCGCCCGAGTTGGCACAGGCACCCATAGAGATAACCCATTTTGGCTCAAGCATTTGCTCATATAGGCGCTGGATGACAGGGGCCATTTTGACAAAACAAGTACCCGCGACGATCATGACGTCCGCCTGACGAGGCGAGGCACGAATAACCTCTGCCCCAAAACGTGACAAATCATGAACGGCGGTTAAGGTAGTAGCGTATTCAACATAACAGCAAGAAGTACCAAAGTTAAATGGCCACAGTGAGTTCTTACGCCCCCAGTTTGCTGTTGAATGAACGAGGTCTTCGAGACGACCCATAAAGACGTTTTTATTGACTTCATCTTCGATAGGATCATTGACCGTTTGACTGGTCTGTGCAGGATAGGTATCTGCATCGGGGTTGGCTTTTGTTAATGTGTATTTCATAACATACAACCTTCATATTAGGCTTGGCGTGGCAATCATCTTGCTCGCGCTGTCACCATAATTTTATTATTAATAAGTGGCTAATCATCAGCGATCATTAATACAAACAGAACTGACGCCTTCATGCTTTGCTGCTCGTTTTTGCAAACGCTATAAGCTGAGCATCAACTGCTATTAACGTTCAGTTTTGTCCTGCTGAGCAGACGTCGCAAAATCCACAGAAGTAACGTTACCCGTGGTATTAATATGATCGATGTTTTGTAGATGACGACGATTGATCTCAATATTGTTTGAGACATTGATTTGACCGGATGACTGCGCGGGTACTTTACCTGTCGGATCGACCATTAGCTCATGAGCACCATCAAACTTGGTGATGTCTGCCAAATTAAAGCCTGCAGGCGCCGCATACAAGCGTGCTTTTTTGCGTAGCTTGTCAGCAGGTGCCCAGTTCATCGCACCCAAGCTCAGCTCATAAATCAAACCGATAATTAGAATAGTGATAAACGTACCAGCGGCGGCAAAGCCAAGCCAGCCAGCCTCTCGTACTGACACAGCATAAGCGTAGAGATATAGCGCCTCTAAATCAAAAATCACAAAGAAGATTGCGACCAAATAAAATTTGGCAGACAAACGAATACGGGCGTTGCCAGATCCGACAACACCCGCTTCAAACACTTCTTCCTTTTGTGAGCCTTGAGAGCGACCGCCAAGTAAGCGCGGTACGACCAGCATAAAGACAACTAGCCCAATGGCGGCTAAGATAAAAGCAATGGCTGACCAATTAAAAGCAGACATGATAATACGTGCTCCTCACCCAATCGAGTATTAGACACAGCGCAAGCACTGACCCACTCAGGCCATGTTGCGACAGGTATAACGCAGACGAAAACACAAAGCGACTGTATTTAAGTAACTGTCACTGTGTTTAAGTAACTGTCATTGAGTCACATGTTAGGTATTTTACTGGTAACAACCAATTATCAAGTGTATTGACGACGATGTCAGACGTGACCAACTGTAGAGATTCCGGTATGCGCGCGGATAAAAGCTGGTCGCCCAACGCATCTTCTAACAACGTAAGATCAACGTATTAAATCAATATCATATCTGACTGCTTACTTAATTGATTTAATAGCTCATTACACGTGGTCAACAATGACGTGACAACTGGCATAAATTATTTATGTACTATACGCATATCAGTGCCTAAAAGCTAGTTTTTAACTGTATTGAACGGTCACTTTCTGTGTAAAAAAAATGTGTTTTTTTTACTATGAATTATGATATAGACCTTACCTTATATTAACCCCAAATCCGTACTTTTGGCTATGAGCAAACACTGCCACGACGTTTAGCAGAAATCAAGTGTCCGAATACCCCACTTTCATCACCCAAGTCCTCCCCCAAAGTGAGCATTTTTGCTTTACAATGACCCACCAGATTTTTATGATATGCCATCATCAAACCTTAAATTCTATTATTCTTATAATAAAGATTATTAAAATATCGCGACGATACGAATGTTGATGATGCGCGCTGCGTTTATCTATCTTTGTCATATCAGCGCTACCCTCTTTTTTGCTTTTGTCTTACAGGTCACGTTATGAGTCAACTCAATCCCAAACAACAAGAAGCCATGCTCTACGTATCTGGTCCATTACTTGTACTTGCAGGTGCGGGCTCCGGCAAAACCTCTGTGATTACGCGTAAGATTGCTTACCTAATCCAAGAATGTGACATGCCAGCTGAGCGCATCACCGCCGTGACCTTTACCAATAAAGCGGCACGTGAGATGAAAGCGCGGGTAAGCAAACTGCTACCAAGCGAAAAAATGCGCGGGCTAACGGTGTCGACGTTTCACCAATTTGGTCTGCAGTTTTTGCGCTATGAGCTGATTCATACCCCGCTAAAAGGCAACTTTTCCATCATGGACAGCGATGACAGTAAGCGCTTGCTGATGGAGCTGATGATGCGCGACAACTTGAGTGGCGCTGAAAGCCGCGAGTTGGTCGGTAAAGCCATCAAAATGATTTCCGATTGGAAAAATGACTTGGTCGAGCCTGATAAGGCGATGGAAACGTTAGACGATCCAGAAGACATGATTTTCGCGACGCTATATGCGCTTTATGAGCGTAATTTGCGTGCTTATAATGCCGTCGATTTTGATGACTTGATTGTCTTGCCAACCAAAATATTACGTGAAAACAGAGAGCTGCGTGACAAATGGCAAAACCGTATTCGCTATTTATTGGTCGATGAATATCAAGATACCAATACTGCCCAGTATGAAATGATTAAATACTTGGTCGGTCCGCAAGGTCGCTTCACCGTGGTAGGTGATGATGACCAATCTATCTATGCGTGGCGCGGGGCGAAGCCTGAAAACATGGCCCTGCTAAAAGAAGATTTTCCAAAACTAAAAATCGTTATGCTTGAGCAAAACTATCGCTCAACCACGCGTATTTTGACCTCTGCCAACGCCGTTATTCTAAACAACGAGCATTTATTCGAAAAGAAACTGTGGTCAGATAAAGGTCAAGGCGAAAAAATCCGCATCATTAACTGCCGCAATGACGATGATGAATCTGAGCGCGTTGCCAAAGAAATCGTCACTCATAAGCTGCGTTTTGGTAATGAGTGGGAACAGTATGCGGTACTGTACCGCAGTAACTTTCAGGCACGTATGCTAGAGGCACAACTGCGCCAGTTGCAAGTACCTTATAAATTATCAGGCGGTCAGTCGTTCTTTGCGCGTAGTGAAATCAAAGACATCATGGGCTATCTACGCCTGATTTTGAACCCCGAAGATGACAGCGCATTTTTGCGTATTATCAATACACCTAAGCGCGGTATGGGACCCGCAACGCTAGAAAAACTTGGTTTATTTGCGCAAGAGCACAGCATATCGCTATTGGCTTCTTGTACCCATGCTGGCCTGACTCATGTATTGCCATCAAAGGCTTATGGTACGATAAAAGAGTTTGGTGAATTCATCGAGCACTATACGCGTGAGCTGGATCAACACCCAGACCCTGTGCCGATCGTACGCCAGATGATTGATGAGACAGGTTATATTGATTTCGTGCGTAGCGATGCCAAAACGCCGCAACAAGAAAAAAACCGTATTGATAATATCGATATGCTCTACACCAGTATTCAGTCCTTGATTAATCGCGCTGAAAAAGACGAAGATCGGACGATTGATACCATCATTCGTAAACTGGTTTTGCTTGATATGCTCGAGCAACAGCAAGAAGAAGAGAATACCAACAAAGTTAACTTGATGACCTTACATGCGGCAAAGGGCTTGGAGTTTGATTTTGTTTATATCATGGGGCTCGAGGAAGAGATGCTACCGCATCGCAACTCCATTATGAGTGAGACGGTCGAAGAAGAGCGCCGTCTGATGTACGTGGGTATTACTCGTGCACGTCGTGAACTAACATTGACGCTCGCGACCCAGCGCCGTGCTGGTGGTCAGATGCGCGTTACCTCAGAATCCAGATTTTTGGATGAGTTGCCTGAGGATCATATTGATTGGCCTGCCAAAGCGAAAAAGAAAAAAGCGACCAAAGACCCCGAAGCCGTTGCTGATGAATATCTGGCCAATATTCGAGCGTTACTGGGTAAGCGTTAATCTTACTCAAAACATTTAAGCATCTGAGTAATAAACACTTAAGTAAAACGCTTGCAAGAACACGCTTTAGACTGTGCAAAAAACGATTGTTATAATCGTTATTGTTCTTTATATACTGTAAAAACTCGACTGTAAAAACTTGGAACACTTATGCCTACCCCGACGCCCAATCAGGAACGAACCGCCATGCTGTCAGGAGATTATAACTCGGCTGAATATAGTGCCGAATATAAGCTTCTGTATCTGCAGGGGTTGGTTGCTGATAAAGCATACGAGGCCATTACAGAGTTTTTGGAAAAGCAGTCCGAATATGAGATTGCCAACCTACTAGAGTCCTTCCCAACTCAAAACCGTCTGTTGATTTGGGCGCAGGTGCCAGAGCATATCAAAGGTGAAGTGCTTGCCGAGCTAGATGTCGATACGCGCCAACCATTAATGGAGAACATTTCTTCTCAAGAAATCTCTTTGTTCACCCAAGATCTTGATGCTCAAGATATCTCTGAGATTTTGGACACTGTCACTGAGAGCGTACGTACCTCAGTCATGGCAACGCTAGACGAAGAGACGCGGGTCCAAGTCAACAAACTTGATACTTATGCTGATTGGGAAGTTGGTAGCTATATGGATCCTGATATTATTCAGATAAGGGATGATATCTATTTGGCGGATGTGCAAGAGTGGCTGCGTGAAAACGACGACCTGCTCGATGACGAGAGCCAAGAGCTGCTCGTTGTCGATCAAAGCCAGCAATTGCT
>TARA_R110000737_G_scaffold164336_2_pt1 | contig 107016 bp, 89 predicted proteins | sample TARA_R110000737 | Tara Oceans TARA_R110000737 (sample SAMEA4398027) | marine metagenome | biome: Polar Biome; feature: [SRF] surface water layer (ENVO:00010504); material: water (ENVO:00002006), including particulate matter (ENVO:01000060) such as... | depth 5 m | reverse complement strand
CACTTCTTGTAAAGTGTTTGTGTCTCCACAGACATTTCTTTAAGCATATCTAGATTATCTATAAGGTTTTGTTTTTTCTCTTCAAAGTTAAAATACTCCTCAGCCTTTATAACATCAAATATTGTTGTTTGTTTATTCATTTTATTTTTTATCTATTACATTACCTTCGTCGTCAACTTGAGGTGAGTTAATAGCTTCCCAAACTAACCATATTACTAAACAAACATAAATTATTATACCAACTATTAACACACTATTCATATTTTAAATTTAATTAAATAAATTTTTAATGTCAAATATTAAACTTATCACCCCATATACCGCTAATGAGGTAAAAACGGTTATAACCCAAACATAACTATTCCCAAGTTTTTTTGGTGGTTCATCTTTATTAAACTCCATCGCGTTTTTGCTTTTACAACCTTTACACCCCATATTAGTTAAAATTTTCAGAATTAGCAAGTTGTTCTAACAACTTTTTTTCTTCTTGGTTTACGACTAGTGGATTTTTTGGTTCGAAGTGAACATATAGGTCACCTATTTCACCACCTGGACCTTTAAACCCTTTTTGGTTTACCATTAAAGCATTTTTATAATTATGGTTAGCTGGTGTAGTTATTTCTATGTCCCCATCAAAGTGTGGTACGTTTATTTTTTTACCTAAGATAAGTTCTATAAAATTAATATCTACATCATAAACTAAGTCCATATTCATTTTTTTAAACTTGTCATGTGGACTAACTTCTGCAACCACAATTAAATCTCCGGGTATACCACCAAAAATTTCATTACCTTTTCCTTTCATTTTCATAAACTGACTTGTTTCTATTCCTTTTGGGACAACGAACTTTATAGTTTCTTCTTTAACATTACCCCCATTCATAAAACCACTTGCCCCACAAGAATTACAAGCTTGTCTAGAAACGTGTTTAAATGGGCCCATACCCATAACTTGTTCTACTACACCGTTACCAGCACATGTTGGACAATTTATGTTGTTACTAGTTCGTCTTCTTATTTGTATGTTTTTTTCTAAACCAAAATAAGATTCTTCTAGGGATAAATTAACGGTAACTTTTAAATCACCACCTCGTCTACTCATTCTTTGTTGTTGAAATGGATTTTGTTCCCCTCTTTGACGACTGAAGAATTGTTGGAATATGTCAAATGGGTCTCCTCCTTGTCCACCCCTAAATAGGTCTTCTACACTGTTACCCCCACTATCATATTGTGCTTTTTTATCTGGATTACTTAAAATGGAGTAAGCCTCAGAAATTTCTTTGAATCTCTCTTCCCCGTTTGGGTTTTTATCTGGGTGGTATTGTAAGGACAATTTACGATAAGCTTTTTTAACATCTGCTGATGTACTGTCTTTACTTACCCCCAATATTTCGTAATAATTTTTCATGCGTTCAAATACTTATCATATTATAATTTTTAATAACCATAAAAAGAGAAAGGTTATGTCTACTTCCACTAACTATAGGAATATTAATAGAAAATATAAACAAATTTTAAAAAAATCAAATGTTATATTCCCAATTAAATTAAATAGGAAAAAAGAATGCATTACTGAATTAGCTTTAGTATGTCAAGGTAGTTGTGAAGATAAGACAATACAGAGAAGAGATGACTTGGGTAGGTTGGAGACCGTGTCTTCAGACAACCCCGAGTTTTCAATACTTGACATATGTGAGTTTGACGTGGAGGAAAAGGTCTACGACCACAAAAGAAAAAAGAGACGATACATACAAGATATTGTAGAGGAATATGTGCCTTCCCAAAATATAGTACAGATATTTAAGTTAAATAATAAAATAGTAATACAAAATAATGACCAATATTTTTTATTCAGTTTAAAAAATATAAATGAAGCTTCTCGTCTTTTAGAAAGTTTAAAGGTTTATTTTAAATCCATAAACAAATTTAATTGTTTATTTAGTAAAGATTTATCTACCATACACAGAAAAGACATATACAACATATTAGAAAAATATGGTTTTGATAGGAAGTTATTATATAAACATTACACTTATTAGACTTTTATAAATTTGAATTTAACATCTGAAATTTCGATGTTATAAGTTTCTGGTGTTTTACCTAACGTACCAGACACACCTGTGAGTAATTCAATCTCTCTATGTATTTTGTGGTGTAAATAAGTTTCTACCTTAACTTCTATAGATACTTTTTTTAAGTCGAATGGGAAATTTGAAAATTCATCAGAAATATTAGCAAAATGAGAAAGGTACTCTTCTAATTTATTCCCATCATCTTCTTGATTCTCTTCCATAGTGTAATTGGTGGTTGAGTGGTATTTTTAACACCACCCAACTCCCCTGACTTTATTTTATTTATGAAGTGGGTTTTATTCTTCTGAAGGGCCTTCTGGTCCTTCAAGATGTTCTTCTTCAACCACCTTACTTCTTTCGGTTCTATTTCCATCTATTTTATTTTCAATATTTTTTAAACCACCTAACCCTAACTCTGTTTCTACATTAAATGAGATTTTTTTAAGTTCATCTAAACTAAAACTATTAAACATGTTTTCTAACTCCACCTTTTTTTGTGTTAGTAGACTTTTCTTTTCCTCTATCTCTTTATTAACCTTAATCACTTCTTCTATCACCCCAACCATAAAGTCTACTGACCCTTCTGACATTGTAGAGAAAAAAGATATTAACCTATATCCTTTTGTGGTATTATCACCATTAACTTTAAATGCTACTTTTTCCTGGTGAAGATTTAAAATATTTTCTACTTGCCAATTTATAGGCAATTTTAAGTCCACCACAAAGTACTGTTGATGTTGTCTGATACTGTGAAACAGTTCACCAAATCTTTTTATTTCATTAAATAACCCCATTAAGTTAGTATGTATGTGAAAAAGTAAGAACAGGAAGCTATAAGTTCTACCATTTTTATATCAGATAATACTAGTTTTTTTGGTGGGTTGGAGAATAGGTGTTGTAAAAATAAAATACCGTACCTTAAAATAGTAAAAATAGATAAGAAAAATAAAAATAATAATAACATATCTATCATCTTATTTTTTACCTTCTTCTAAAATTTCTTTTCTTATTGTTTGACATAACGTCTTTATGTCTTGAGCTGCTTTCCTTGCTCTAATCCCAGCACTTTTGTTACCAGTATCGAAAAATTTTGTAGTGTCTACGGACATTGCCTCTACTACTTCTTTAATTTGTTGTAATGTTTCCATCTTTTTATTTTTGTTTTGTTTTGTTTATTTGTTGAAATGACTCCCATAAGTTTATGGTGTTTATCACTTCATTTAATTCTTTCAATGTGGAAATACACATATCCAGCTTTTCTTTATGTGGTATAGTTAGATTGTGTAATGTATCCTCTAACTCTGCCTCTAAATTTAATTTATCTACCAGTAAGGTATTACTTATTATCCCAATAATTTTCATTTAATAAACTTTTTATGGATAATATAAGCAGGAAAGGTAAAAAAGTCAACTTATAATGTTAGAATATAATAATTTATAAATTTCTGTATATATGTCTAATTCTGATTTTGTTTTTCTTCTACCAAATTTAAATAGACTAGAGAAAAATATATCTACTTTTTTAATGTCGAAAGGAGAATCCTCCCTATAAAATGATTCTTCAAAAAAATGCCAAAAGTAATCATGGTGGTCTCCTAAGGCGTTAAACCTTATATTTTCTTTATTAAAATCTTCTATTACTTTATTCCAACACCAATTAAAATGATTTATCTTGTCTTCTTCTTCCTTAATTACATCGGCACCCAAATATGTATTATCTACTAAATAATACAAATAAGATATAAAATCAAAAAATAGTTCAGAATTTTCTGTTTGGATATTGTTTGCTTTAAACCATAACCTAATATCCCTATCAGCTATTGGCTCTCCAATATATCGTAGGAACTCATAAGGGGTGTACTTTCTCTTTGCCATATGGAAAGATTACTATAAGATTAACAATAATCAATAATTATTGTGTCTTCTTACCATACCCCATTAAATGTTTCATAAATGACATGTCTCTACCAACACTCTCATTTAGAGATGTGTTTTCATTTACCATAGAACATCCTAAAGCTTTTAAAGCTTTTTCCAATTCACTTCCACCAAAATCACCAGGAATTCTTTCACATAAACCCTCATCATAAAGATTTTTATAAGCTTCCTTTACTTGTTTTTGTTCTTCTGGTGTAAGACCTTTACGACCTACTGGTTGTATTGCTGTAAAAAACGCACTCTCGTCTGTACCTACACCATCCATCGCGTCATGTATTTCTTTAGCGATTCTTTCAGCGTTTATCCCTTGTACTTCATTTAGATTCATAGAATCATCACCACCACCACAATCACCTTCATGTACTTCACCACAACTTTCACAAACATCAGTTTCTTCAGAAACCTCTTTAGCTGCTTTTTTCATTGGTTCTTTTGTATCACCATCTTTATCTAAATCTAAGAAATCTGGTTTAGCCTTTTTATCTTCATCCATGTCTTCTTCATATGCTTCAGCTAATGAAGGTCTGTACCCTGGATTTGGGTGTTGTGTCCAATCGTTTGGTACAGCAAAGCCTTCTGGTCCTTTTAGTTTTTTATATTTTCTTTTCATTGTTTTTTGAATTCTTTCGCCAACTTTATTAGAAACTACATTACCTAGGTCACCCTCTTTGTTGCTTTGAGCATTACCTGTCTCTTGGGAACCATCAAGATTTTTTTTAAATCTTTCACTAAATTCAGCTGATGGTTCAGTACCATATTCTAAATCTTCTAGTCCACCCCCTCTCCAATCGTCAATGTAGTCTTCTTGTTCAGTGTTATTTCTATACATAGGGGATTTGTAATCTGTTTTAGAGTTATTTTGGTTTGGAAACTCAGGATTACTATTATTTTTAATGTTTAAGTAATCTTTAAGTTTAGTAGCCACAGCGTCCATAGCTGCTTTATTTTGAGCACCACCTGTTTTTAATACTTTATCTGTTACAGCTTTTCCTGGAAAGTTTTGACTATCTTTTTTCATCTTTTCATTTAAACGAGACTTTAATTTAGACATTTTTTGTGCCTTCACAATCTTTGGTCTTGCAACTGACTCAAGAATCTTATCTAATTCTCTAGAAGCTTTTTGTTTACTTAATTTTTTCATTTTTCTTTTTTTATATAAATATACCTTATTTACCCTTCGTACTTAGGTTTATTACCTTTCATAGTGTAAAGTTTACCTATCGGTAGGTTCATCTTTGCATTACCGACTAAATTAGTTATTGGGGACTTGTAGAAACCTTTTCTGATTATCTCCTCAATGTCTCTTTTACTGTATTTTTTTACCCTATCTTTAGCTTGTTTTCTTAGTTTTTTACCAGTTTCACTATCTTCTAATTCTTTTAGTATTATGTTTTTTAAATAGTTAACCGATTTACCAGTTTTTTTACATATGGTATTAATAGCCTCTTTTAATGTAGTGTCTTCGTAAAATTCTAAAGAATTAATGTCTCCTTGGTTACAATATGGGAATTTTTTACATTTGTCTTTAACTTTAACAAAGGTAGAACCTGGCCCACCGTACTTAGGAAAGTTAGGGTCGTTAACGGCTCTCCAATTCTTTTTATTCTTTGCCCAAATTGCTGGACCTTCAAATGAACCAGAAGACGATGCCCCTGTTACTTCATCCAACTCTTCTTCATCTTCTTGTTCTTGTTCTGAAAGTTTAGCAAATTCTTTAAGGTAATTTTTAGCCATATCTTCTATTGTTGAACTTTTTGTTTTAACTGCCTTTGTTTTCTTTGGTTTAAACTGACCTCCAAAAGGTGAACCGTATGCTCCAGATGAAGAAGCTCCAGTAACTTCTTCCACATCTTCTTCATCTTCCTTCATATCGGCAGATTGCATACCTTTATTAAAAGAATGCAAATCTTTCCCTTTTAAGCCTACAGATAAAGATTTAGCAACATCATCTAAACCATCTTTTGCTTGTTTTTTATATTTTTCTATTTGATTCGGTCCTGTATCCATTTTACGTTACTCTTTTTACTTGGTTCTCCCAGAAACTTCTTCTTAACCAAAAAGTTCTATATAGTTCTACTATAGCTTTGGTTGCGACATCGGCCATCATTTCTCTATTTAATTTAGTTAGGTTACCACCTTTCTTTCTAAACTCTTTTTCAATGATGTCAACTACTTCTTTTTCAGCCTTAGTCTGTTTAAGAAAAGACTTCATCTCTTTTCTTATTAAAGTTTCTATTTGTTTTTTATCTGTAGCGGTTAAAGCCATAGGTTAAATCTTTTACTATAAATATACGAAACACGTAGAATCTACTGTATTTTATCTAATACAATAGCGGCTGTGGTAATTGTAGCAGCTCCTAAGAAAAAATGTATAACTGGTTTATTATACCATTTTGGCCTTAACTCCTTTGTTAAGTCTATGTAAAGGTCTATTCTTTGGTTTAATAACTCTGTTTTATTAAGCATGAAACCCAGTTCTAAACTATCTAAAGTGTGTAGTCTCTCGTATTGTGTTAGTTTTTTTTCTAGTAGAGTAATTTCTAACTTTTGTAAACTGTTAGTTTGTTCATACACTTGGAATAGCGAGTCTATCTCCACCACTTCTTTTTCCGTAAATGTGGTTGTTTGTGAAAATGACCAAACTGGGACCAATAACATTAAAATTAATATTAACTTTTTCATTTTTTCTTTAGTCTTTTTTTAATAGCTAGTGTGGCTTTTCTCGGGTTCTTATTTTTAACCACTGGTTTTTTCTTTTTAAGTTCTTTTAACTCCCTATTAGTATCAGCGATTTTCTTTTTTGTAGATTTCTTTTTCTTTTTAATGTACTTTATCTTACCATCAACTTCTGAGGTTTTAGTTTCATTACTTTTAATATTCTTTTTAATCTTCTTAACCTTTCTACTTGAGTTGGCGTTCATCATCCAAACCAACCCAACAAAAAAACCAATAGCTCCAACTATATACTTCCAAGATTCTTTAATAAATTTCATTTTAATAATTTTTTCATTCTAGTTATATATTCATTTATATTTTTAACTTTTAAAGGTGTTATATTACCTTGTTCACCCCTTAGTTGGCAATCAGATATAGTAGCGTATTTACAATCTTTAGCTTTTGTACCACATTTTTTAAATTTACCATTCTTACATTTTTTACAGCAAGGAACGTTTTCCTTCTCCATTGGTTTTTCTATTTGACCTCTTTTAGTGTCATGTGTTACATCATCTACATCTTCATAATCTCCACCAGTAATGTCCACTTCCACTGGTAAGTCACCTATATCTTCTTGTCTTCCATCTTTAGTTAAAATACCACCTTGTGTCCATGCACTAGAAGAAATATATTGCCCAGAAGAACTAGTACTTGTCGCCCCACCTCCACCTGTACGAGAAGAAGCTTCTTGTTCAGTTATAGATTCTTTTATGTACTTATCCCACAGTTGAGACCCTTTTCTAACAAACTTATCTTTTATTCTTGTAGTGGACGGTATTGTTATGTCTGGAGTAAAAGGTATGTATTCTGTTAGATTAGTTCCTGCACAATTGGCATCTTCTAAAGCTATTATTAAAGAATTTTTAAGTTCAATAGTAGTGTCTGACGCAGTCATCTCTCCTATTTCGTCAATCTGGTCTAATAAACCATCAGTATCTAATAATTTATAAGCGTCCCATAATACACAGATTCTATTACTATCGATATATTTTCTTATAACGACATCTATTTCTTTCATATCGTTTTCCGACACCCAACCAGTAATACCATCTAAATGGTCCGCTAATAATGATACGTCTTGTTGTAGTTTATTACGTCCAGTTTGTTCATTAATTGATGAACCGTAACTACCTTTATGAGATTCATGTAACCTTAAAATTCTATTTTTTTCTTCTTCGTTTGATTTCATAATTAAAATTATATTCCTTCTTCTTCTTCGGACTCCTCAGTGGTTTTTCTTTGTGATAAAATGTTTGCCCATTTTTTAGTGAATATTCCATAATATCTTTTTAACTTATCCAATAACTCAGTTAGTTCATCATCTATTTTTACCATATTTGCTCCACCTATGTAAACCCCGTTTACCTCACCTATCGTATAGAAAAATGATAAATCAAATTTAACTAATTTACCAGACCATTCCACATTAGTTTTATATAGGTTTAAAGGACCGTAGTCCACCATATCTGAAACCTGTTCCACAAAGTCATCCATAGTTTCTTGGAATGCTCCTTTTTCGTCATCAGTTAACTCTAGGTCCATGTCATCAATTCCGTGAGTAATAATTATACCCCCACTTACAGAATGCTCTTTTGTTTTTTCTTCCACTTCTTTACCCGTCTCTACCTCCACATCGGAATCTACTTGAGCTGTTTCATATTCTCCCCCTTCTTGTTCCACCATTAGATTATTATGTTTTCTAGAAATTTCTAATAAATGTCGAATATTATCATAGGAATTATCATTATATTCTTGGTCTGTATGTCTTTTATTAAGTTTGGTCTTTTTCATCTTTCTTTAATTGTTTTTTTAACTCCTCAAATTCAAATGCTGGGCTTAAATCAGTCCAGTGTTCGGTGTAGTTACTTCTAGAACAAACACCTTTAAATCTTTTAATTCCTTCAACTTTAACATTATGTCCTACTAATACTTTTTCAATGTTTAACTCTTCACACAATTCACTTATGAGTTGACCTAACGATTCAAGTTGTTTATTTGTGTAGGTAGCCCAGAATTTTTTGTCTCTCCAATTCTTTTGGTATACTTTACCCTTATAAATATCCCCCACCCAGTTAGTGTACTGATTATTTAAAGGATTTAATTTTAGCCACCCCAGATTTTCCAACATAATCACCACACTCTGGTTATCGATTGTTTCGTCACCAAAAAACTCAGAGCTGTTGTTACTGGGAAAATTATTAATGATGTTACCATTTTTACTTAAAATATAGTGAGGTGATTTTTTATATTTACCCCCCATTCTTAGTTTTAATGATGTTAAATAATCTTGTAATCGCCTACTAGTGTGGCACAAGATAATCTGTGTCTTTTTCTGTTTTTCTTTATGATGAAATAACTTATATGTCTTTTTATTTTCTATCTGTTTTATCATACCTTAAAACTCTTTCTTTTTTTTCTGACTCTTCACCCTTCACTATTAATGTTTTAGTGGTGTCAGTTAATCTACTTAGTTCTTCAACTAATTCATCCCCATTTTTTAAATCATATCCTGGTACTTTTTTTTTGTCGACATAATCAATAGTATTAAGATAATTACCTATCTTAGTTAAGTCAACATCATTTTTAGATTCTAAATAAAGTTCTTTTTCATAGTGCAGACCATCATTACCGTTTTGACCTATAATGTCCATCCTTTTGTTTGTGACCTCTTCTAGGTGTGTTGACACACCCATTAGTGTTTTTGGGTAGGTTGAACTATCCATTGGTTCTTCTCTGATGACTTTTGCATAATCTTGCAAATCATTAAAGTGGTCCTTTTTCTGTTCTTCTAGAGTTTGTTCTTCTACTGGTACTGTAGGGTTAGGGTCTAAAGTTATTTTCTCTATGTGTTTATTTCTAGACACAAAATAATCCTCCTTTTCTGGTTTATTTATTTTAGCGAATGCCATATTTGACGCAACTACCAGTGCTATAGCTAGTGGGTCAAATACAAATATAATAAGTAATAAGAACCAATTAACAACCTCGTTCATAGGTTTACCTGTTGTTTCTGCTAGATATTTAAGAGGACCTAATTCACTCTCTGCCTCATTAGATATCTCTTTGTCTAATAAAGCTAAATCAGTTCTATTAATAGAATCCATTACAGATTCAATTTTAAGATTTAAACCGTCTCTATCTATAATTGTGGTTTTTAATTCTGCCTGTAATGCTCTTCTTGCTGAAGAAGATGATGTCGTAATAACTGTTTGAGAATTTTCATCCCAATACGACACTGATGTTGGACTTGATAATGATATTCGTAGGTCTGAAATTGACTTGTTTATTTGGGTCTTCTCAATCGTTAAATCTTCTTTTGTTTCTTGGAATCTAATTTGTTTTTGATTAAGTATTAAAAGTGACTTGTCAAGTAGTTCTGATTGATTTGCTGTTGATTGATACGCACCGGATAAGAACCCATAGATACCTCCGGAGGTAATTATCATTAAAACAAAACAGGCTATAGCCAAATACGACCTTAACCATTTATTTATCGTATCCCAGTATTGATACAGGAGAGATGCAACAACAAGTTTAGCGAACTCTAAAGAACCTGCCATTATAATCACTTGTGTACTTGCACCCGCAAATAATTTACTTAACCCGAAAACCGAATAAAAGGCTGCTGACCCAGATACTAGTAAAGCGGATAAAGCAATTAACGAAGGAAATAATATTTTTCTCATACTTCTTTTTATTATAAATATCTACTATCCAATATAATCTAACAAGTCTCTACTTTCATTCCTTAATTTTCTTAAAGCTTTTTCTTTTATTTGTCTCACCCTTTCTTTAGTCAAACTAAAGTCTTTTCCTATCTCAGCCAAAGTTTTAGGTGTATCAAATAAACCAAAATAATCCTCAACTATCTTTTTTTCTCTATCGTCTAGTATCCCTAATATTTTTTTTAGTTCTAGTTTTAGTTGGTTTTTCCCGTCGAACATAGATTCTGGGTCTAAGGAGTCTTCGTTTTTTATTAGTTCCAACAAAGTGTCCCCTTCTTCATTAATAGGTTTGTCTAAGTTAACCATACTAGGTAATGTGGCTAATTTACCAGTTAATTCACTTCCATCTTGTTTAATTTGTTTTTTTGCTTTTTGTAAGTCTTGGACTACATTAGCAGGTAACCTAATAGTTCTAGAATGTTCGTTTAAACATTGTAGTATGGATTGTTTAATCCACCACACAGCGTACGATATAAATCTAAAACCTTTAGACCAATCAAAATGGTCAATTGCTTTAATCAACCCATAATTTCCTTCAGCTATTAAGTCAGGTAAGGGTATTCCTTGGTTTTGGTAGTCTTTGGCTACACTTATTACAAAACGTAGGTTTCCATCCACAAGTTCTTTACGGATAGTTTTATTTTGTTCAGGTGTTACCTTACCACTTTGGATTATAGCCGATAGTTCTTTTTCCCTAGCGACCGTTAATATTTTTAATTTTCTAACATCCCTTAAGTAATGTTGTATTTCTTCTTGATTGATGTATGGACCTTTTTTCTTCATGACTTTTTATTTTTAATTTATACAAATACTATACCGTGACACCATAACTGACATTTTGTCATTATGTTACAAAAATACTAATTTTTGGTGGATTAAAGGGCTATTTTGACATATTTTTTAAAAAGTTCTTTTCGTCAGTGGTTAGAGACAAAATTCCTTCTTCATTAATTTTATCTAGTACGTCGTCTAGTTTAAAATCATCTACTTTTTCTTCTTTTCTAACAGCTTCTATGAACTGTTCAGCAAAACCCTCCATCAATTCATTTATACGTGGTATCTTATTATTTGTTTTACTTTTTGAGTTTTTTCCTGGCATAAAATGGAAAAGATGGTTACTTAATTCACTATCTAACCTATACCCCATATTTTTAGGTTTGTTAATTAAAAAATACGATTCAAAAACATTACTTAGGTCATCATCAAAAAATTTATTTATTTCTTCTAGTGGTGCACGACTTTCAAAATAACAAATAATTAGGTTATCATGGTGAATATACCTTAAATGGTCACTATCCATAACTAAAGATATCACTTCAGTTACTTCTTGAAGAACTGTTTCTATTTCTTTAAAGTCCCCCATTAAAAATAATAGGTATTTTTTCATACGTGGTTTATTCATCTTATATATTTTATTATTAAATGTAACTATATTTATATAAATAAACAAATATTTATAATAAAAACCTTTTACCAATGAAAAATAAAAAAATAGTTAAATTAAGTGAGTCAGATTTATATCGTATCATAAATAAGGTGGTAAATGAAGACCAAATGGAGTACTGGTCCACTCAAGATGATGAAGGAAATAATGTAGATAAGCTTCCAGTAGATGATGTCTCTTTTGACTTATCAGATTCTGACTATGAGGATATTGCGGATTATCAAGGTCCAAAAAGAAGGTTTAGAGGGTCAATCTATTATGACGGTATGGTTCCGGAAAGTGATGACGTTGAATACGATAGAGCTGTGGCTCAAAAAATACTAGACTACGAAAGAAAGAAGTTAAAAAATATGGAAACATTCACTGGTGGTGTTGGTTTTAAAACGGGAAGTCTGTCTGACCCTTACGACAACATGGAATTTTAAATAAGTTTAGATATATTATTTTCTTTTTTAACCGTAATACTCTGGTCACACCATTCTTTTATTAACGGGTTGTGTGAAATAACAAATATCCTTTCAAAGTAATCTTTTATTTTAATAAAGAACCTACCCATTAGTTCTAAATTTTCATCACTAACTTTACCAAAGGCCTCATCAAAACAAACCACATTAGGTTGTGGTAATGCACATACTTTGGCTAGTACCGCTCTTAAAGCAAGAGAAACAACTGTTTTTTCATAACCACTACCTGAAGACATCAACTTTTCTACACTTGTTTCATTGTCTATCATCCAAAACTCTAATTCATTTCTATCATTAATTCTAAGATTAAGGGTAAATTCCGCACTATCAGAGAGTAGTCTATTTAACTCACTGTTTAAGTAGGGTATAGTATTACGCAATACAAGTTTAGATATTCCATTCTTACCAAAAGCAATCATATAAGATTTAAATATTTTATCTACTTCTTCTTCTTTTTTTATTTCTAAAACACGAGACCCATTCTCTTCTATTTTTTTATAATTTTGTTCAACATTAAAAGTGTTTTTTTGTATGGTATAACTATTGTTACTTTTATTTGCTGTCTCTGTTTCTATTTTAGTTTTTAAACTTAGTAAACTTTCTTCGATAGTTTTATTTTCCAGTAATTTATTTTTATTATCTTTCCAATCATTTATCTTTTGTTTCTTTATGTTGATGTCTAATTTTAATTGTTCTACTTCCAGATTATTTTTAGTTTTTCTTAATTTATTTCTTTCAAATAAATCCCAATTAGATTTTACACTTTCTAATTCTTTTATTTCTAAACCTATAACTACAATTTCTTTATCTAATTCACTTAAACTGTTTTTATTTTGATTTAGTTTACTTAGATTTTCTTCTATTTTACTTGTATTGTCTATGTCGTCCAATTTTCTTTTACATGTGGGACACGACTCACTTTCTTCTAAAGTTTTAATTAAAGTATTCAAGGTCATCAAACTATTCTCATTAACTTTATAAGTTACTTGTTTATTTTGTAACTTGTTTTTTACTTCTTGATATGTTTTTTCGTTAAATTCGTCAGTTGGTGGTGTTAAATTAATTTCTTTACCTTTTTGTTCAGTACTAATGTGTTTAACCTCTAAGTCCTTTATTTCATTCTCTAACGACTCAGGGTTTAATATTATTAACTCTGGATTTATAGGGTGTCTCCTAGTAAGTAATAAATCTTTATCTTTATTTAAATCTGTAAGTTTTTTGCCTATCAGTTGGGATATCTCGGTTTTTTCTTTAATGTCTTCCTCTAGCTCTTTGTTGGTTTTATTTAGTTCTTTTACTTCTTCTTCTAATGTTACCACATCATAAACATTGGATATTAGTCTTTTAGACCAAGCTGAGTACATTTCTTTACATGTCGCTTCTTTTTTCTTTAAATGTTCTAGACCGATAAACCTAGTTAGCACCTCCCCTCTTTGTGTTGGTTTCGCATCAATCAGTGATTCTAAATTGTTGGATGTGGACAATATTGTCAGTAGAAAGTCGTCCATTGTCCCAATAGATTTTTTTATAAACTCCTCTGTCTCTCTACGTTGTTCACCTTGTAAATTTTGTAAGGTACCGTCTGATAGTCTTTTACTGAAGTTTAAATCAGTCCTTACAGACCACTCTTGTTTTTTTGTTAATTTCCTTACAATTCCACGTTCTATTATGTAATCCTCACCATCAATTTCTACCTCACCCAAAACTAAAACCCTATTTTTATCAGTAAATTTATTAAATACGTCAATAGCTTTATGGGATTTTGTTGTGGCGTTAAAAAATAAAAACAGTAGTAGGTCAACAGTCACTGTTGTTTTGCCCCCGAAATTAGACGGTTGTGAATCTATCCCTGTAATCCCATTATACTTGGTGAAGTCTATTTTATTGTTTTCCCCAAAAGAAAGGAAATTGTGGAATTCTACCCATTTAATTTTCCATTTTTTATTTCTACCTAAATCGGCAGATTCTATCTTTTCTTCTACTTTATTATCTAAACGAATAATTTTGTCCCAATCAACAGACACACCTTGTTCTTCTAGAAATTCCTTTATTAGTGTTCTCTGGTATGCGGCATCTAAAATATTGTCAGTTGTAACACTAATGTCGTTTTTACTGTCAAATCCCTTTATCTTAGTGACTAGGTTTACTCTTTCGGAATTATACTTTTTTCTAAAGTAGTTTCTTACCCTTTTAAGTTTTTCTTGGGTAAAATTTTCCGGACTATCCTCCCAAGTTACTTTTATATGTGGATTATTATATTTCATCTATTCTTTTTGCTTTGTCATCAATAACTAAATCAAATCCGGGTTTTTTATCACCAACTTGTAGTTCGGTAAATAAACATCCCCATCTTTTTAAAGAATCATACGTTAATTTTCTTATATATTCCATTCTGTGTGGATTATTAGGTTGTGATGAACCTCTAGAAGTCCAATAAACCACATTCCAACCATCTTTATGTAACTTATTAATTTTTTTTATGTTCTTATATGAAGGCATAGCCTTTTCATATATTCTTATATTATTTTTATAAAAACATATAGTTTCATCTACATCTACAAGTGCCGTCTTAACTGTCTGAGAAAATTTATTGTGTTCTTCTAATTCTTTCTTTTTATTTTTCATCTTCCTATATAAGTTCTTTAAGAAAGATTGTCTATGGTAAACAGTGTGACCTTCACTTAGAATAGCTCTTGTATGGTCAGCAGTCCCATACCCTTTATTCTCATTCCACTTATATTCTGGATGTTTTTTAGAAAGTTTAATCATGTGTTCATCCCTTTCAGTTTTTGCTAAAATAGAAGCTGCCGCTATTGAGTATATTTTGGAGTCACCTTTTACAACACATGTATGTTGGACATTTTTATATTTTTTAAAAACGTTTCCATCCATTAGTATCACATCAAAATTAGTTTTTAACTTTTTTAAACACCTGTGTACAGCTAGCATTGTAGCTTTTTGTACATTTATTTTATCGATTACCTTAGGGCTTACCGAACTAACTGTCCAAGCTATAGCATTTTTCTTAATTATTTCTCTAGCTATTTTTCTTTGGTTTGGTGTTAGTTTTTTACTGTCCCTTATTAGTTTATGGGAAAATCCGGGTTTTAGTATTACGGCTGCGGCAAATAAGGGTCCCGCCCATGGACCTCTTCCTGCTTCATCACACCCAACCTCTACCTTATCTTTATGTAAGAAGGTCTTCATCTTCTTTTTTTGGTTTATTTTCTTCATACCATTCTACAATTGCGTTAATAGCCCACACTCCACCACTAGCTAACATACCATCAAAAAATATATTTGTGTAAGGTATGGTAATAAGTTTTAGTGTGGGTGAAAAAAATGTCAGGGAAAAGAAAAATCCTACCCATGTTGAGGTGCACATCATACATTGTATTAGGTCCCCAAAAAACTTTGAGTGTTTTATTATCCAATTTCTCAAATTATTAAATATGCTACCAAATACTAATATTTGTGACATTCCGTAAGCTGCTACAATCCAAATTATAATTTCCATTTTTTATTCATTATCGTAAATGTCATCTAATCTAGATGACCTTAGATGAGTAGTGGTGGGACTGCTGAATCTCCTAAAGTGCGTCACCACCTCCTCATATTCTTTTATTTTATTTTTTAACTCTACTATTTCTTTTTTAAATGAAGAACTGTCTTCATTATGGGTTTCCAGATTTTCTACTGTTGTATTAAGGATTTCAACGGTTTGATTTAGTCTTTGATTTTCTATCTTTAACTCATTAGCCTGTTGTGAGTATTCTTCAATCTGTGTATTATCCGTTATAATCTTTTCTACTTCAATTATTTTTTCTACTGGTACCTCTACCCTTTTTTCTACTATCTTTTCTACTTCTACTATTCTTTCAACTTCTACTATTCTTTCAACTTCTTTTTCAACTTCTTTAATCACTTCTTTTTCTATTATCTCTTTACCTGCACTAACTGGTGTTACCCCCCACTTTTCAATGGCGAACCCACCCTTAAGGCAACCTAATAAAAATTCATCACAATCTTCTATTTCATTTAAGTTACAGAATTGTTCTACTTCATTTTTTAAATCTTTAGATAATTCTAAACCAAAAAATTCTCTTTTTTTAGTGTTATATGAAAGGTCCTTAGGTACCTTAGTTGTTTGTGATTTTTTCTTTTGCATTTTCAATATCTATTATATCTTCTATTTTAAAATTAACATATGGTGACGAATTTTCAATGTCTTCGAAAGAATATTTATTATTTTTAATATCATATACACCAAATCCGTGATTTTTTATAGTCTCACCAAAATTTTGTTGTATTAATGACCCAACCATATAAGCTTTTTTACCATTAGGGATGTCAATAATTTGTCGTTTATGTATGTCACCAGCTAATACTATGTCACACCCTTCGAATTCATTTACACTGTAACCATCTTCAAAAGCAAATCCCATGTCAGTAGAAGTTCCTTGTATTGGTCCATGGAATAGACCTATATGGTGAGTATCACCATCATTAGTGAACGTTGGTTTTTTATTATGTTCTAATAAAGAATATATACACCAAGTAACGTTATCGTCTTTTAATGTACCTCTATCCTTTAGGTAAACAATGTCATCATTTTTCATAGCTGCTAAGATTGGACTTATACTATCCATCCTATCTAGATTATTTTCCAAAAAATCATGATTGCCAATTAGTACCATAGTTTTACTTATTTTACTACACTCATTAAGAACCCACCTTACCATTTCTATTAGTTCTGGTGTTATTTGGTTTTTGGAGTGCACTAGGTCCCCAGTGAAAACTATTCTATCTGGTTTAATCTCTTCCCACCTTTTAAAACATTTGGTTAAAATATCTCTGTAGTGGTCATGTCCTTTATACAATTTTAAATGTAAATCAGAAAAATGTAATATTGTATTAATCATCTTTTTTAAATTCTTCTATCATCAACTCTACTTCTTCCCTATAGTCTCTACATTTAATTGGTTCATAGTCATCATTTTTTTCATTAAACCACACAATGTAGGAATCACCTAATTTGATGTTGGTGTTTTTTTCTATTAAAAACCTATATAAAGATAATTGTAATGAGTAAGTGTTAAATTCACACACATCTAAATGTGATAGAGGACCTTTAAATTTTTGCCACCTATTACTACGTTTAATCTCTTTATTTGTTTTCCAATCCCAAATCTGTAATTCGTTAGTTTTATTATTCCAGAATAACTGGTCGACCATACCACAAATACCCAGGTCCTCATCGCCAACAATAATCTCTGATTTCATTGGGATTAGTTTACCGTAGGACTCCTCATAGAATTTATTGAATAGTGACACTAACTTATCAAAATCTTTTTCTAATGTTTCTTCTTGTTTAAAACCATTACCTTCTAGTATTCTAATCGCTCTATCTTTTGGGTATGGGAATATTTTATTGTTTAGGTAGTTCTCCGCGTACTCATGAAATAGGGTTCCTTTTTCACAAGCATAGTCAGATTTATCTTTCCATTCTTTTAGAATTTCTTCCTGGGTTATCTTTCTTTCTTTAGCCTTTTTTTTAGACCAGAATTCACTATCAAATTCTTGTTTAAATTTACCTATAATTTGTGTTGCGGAAACCATTCTGGTACCACCAATATAGTAGGTGTGTGGTTCATCATAATATTTTATGTTATTAAAAACACTTAGTTCTACACTTATATCCATCTTAATTATTTTTCTAATGATACTATAGTATCTTTATTTATGTTACCACCTAAATCAGCCACATCTTTATTTTTAGGCATTTTAACTATTTTAATTCTCCCCCTTAATTTACCCCCATTTAACTTATCAAATAATTTAACACCGTCATTCCATGCGTCACCATCTAAACATATTATAACATTATCTTTAGATTTTTCATATAATGTCTCCCATAGTTTATCGGAAATAACTTTGCCCAAAATAGGGATTGCGTTATCTAAAAAAAACATATCAAAAACCCCTTCAACCAAATAAATTTCTTTTTCCCAATCAATATTAGGTTCATTAAAAATTATTGTGTCTTTTTGTACTTCGGGGTTCTTATACTTAAGTTTAGTATTAACGAAACTTCTAGCAACAAAATAATTTATTTTACCATTATAGTCATATGATGGTACAATTATTCTAAATTTATGTTCACCTGTCCCACTATAACCTATTTTATATTTTTTTATCATATCTAAAGTTATGTTTCTTTTCTTAAGATAATTAAAAGCTTGTTTAACTATAAGGTCGTTTGTGTTGGCCTCAGTAAGGTAAGTAAAATCTTCAGGTAACTTTAATTTTTGTTTTGTTTTGTAAGTTGGTTCTGGTGGGTCTTCTGGGTATGATAGTTCAAATAGTTGTTGTTGATTTTTATTTCCATGTTTACTTATCAGTTTCCATATACTCCCTTTAGTGTAATTTGTTTCCGAACAAGCCCAACACTTAAAAACACCCATATAGTAATTTATTTCTAAATTCCCTTTATCGTCTCCCTTCTCTAAGCCTTTAATATCATAAGAGCACACAGGACAATCAAAAGAAATCTGCCCTTTACTAGGGTAGTGGTTCTTATGTTCTCCAAATATGGATTCTAAAACTTCTATTGTAAGGTCAAAATCATTCACAACTAATTATAAATGAAATTTTTTGTAATGTAAACTACCCCCAAATACCTTCTTTCCGCATATAACCTTTTACACAAGTATAAGCGTCTGCCATATCATAACATTCTTTCTTTAGGGTGTCGTTTCGTGTATATAACCACTGGATTTGTGGTTCCTGGGGTTTTACTTGTTCCCAAACAAGTTGTTTCTTATCACAACCCTTTGGGTACCCGCCAAATAAAACTTTTTTACCATTTTTATTTTCAGTGTACAAATTAGGGTAAGCAAATTTCCTAGAGTCGTAAGTAGAAATAAAATTGGGCACTACTTCTAAAATATCATAAACAGCTTTTACAATCATGGAGTTATACCTTAAAAGTGTACCTACCGTATAGACATTGTTTGAGTTTAGTAGTGGTTCTTCTATGATTACTTTAAGTATACCAAAGTCTTTAACCTCTTTTAATTTTTCTGTAAAAGCATCAGTTTTTTTTAATAGTAACTCTATCTTATCTTCTGGTTGTGGTTTTATTTTAGGTGAAAAGTGGGTTAACTCTAACAAATCCTCGCTTTGCCAGTCAAATAATGCCCACCCAATCGTTTTAGTTGATACGTCTAGTCCTAGTACTTTGGGTTTTGTAAAATCCATTAAGTTTTTAAAATCTAAATTTGAGATTGAAGTATGCTGGGTTATTATAGTATTTTTCAATCGGTTTATCTGGTTTTGCTATGGCAACCATGTGACCTAATGAATCATACAAGCCAATTTCAGTAATGTAAACAGGTTTGCTAACACTTTGTAGGTCGTAATTCCCAGCTGCTGTCACTGTCGGATTTAAATCTGCTGCTGTCGTATTAGAGGTTATATAAAATTCTCCAGGGTCTGCTTGACATAAAACATCTAGAACCCATTGTTTTTCAAAACTATAAAATGTTAAGTCACTACCTGTTGACCAATACACTTGAGTGGCTCCACTAACATGACTATTACCAAATGTCCCACCACTTAATGTAGTTGCTCCAGACCATGCTATCATATCTTTAACTACATTGTGTGTTATAACAATAAATCCTTTATCTAAATAACAAATACCAATAGGTTGGTCCATCCCACTACCCGTGTCAGTTGCTGCTGCAACTTTTTTAGTGCTATCAAAAGAAAATTCTGTTGTAGCATCTGGATACCCTACTGGTGGTGTTGACGTAGTGTAACCATCCGACCAAGAACCTCCATTAGCTGGGGCATTTATTTGGTCAGAAAACAAAAATGAAACGTTAGTACTAGGAGTTTCCACATTAGGGGTTAACCCTAAACTTAAAGCTGATGTATGTCCAAAAACTTCAGCTTCTGGACTTGGGTCACTAGATGAGTTATATGATTGAAAATAAGAACTATAACACGTTAGTGTGGTTACTCCACTTACTATCGGTAGGTCTAGTTTAATTGTTCTACCATCTATTAATTCACCATATGTGTTTTTAGGGATAGCTATCACAACTACCTGGTCCGCGTCATCTATATTTTGTATAGCGTTATTACCCCAATCAATGTCCCAACCAGTAACCTCGAAATTTGCTGTTGGCAAACCAAAAGAAGAATATAGGTTAGAGAATGGTCTTCCATTATTAGGATTTCTTTGTGCTACAGTCATTCTTAAACTTGACCCATTAATTTGATTGTACCCATTAAAATTAGGATTCAACGTACCGAATGGTTTTAGTTCTGAATATACGTTTTTTGATGTTACTGATTTAAATTCCATGTTATTGTTTTTAATATATTTTTTTATTAGTATCCTCCACTTCCACCACCTAATGAAGCATTTACGTTTCTAGCACTAGTTACTGTTGTGGATGGTGGTGTAATAGTTCTTGCTCCACCTGCACTGGTTAAAGAACTACCGTCTGGACTTATTTTTAGGTAAGCCACACCAGGGAAAAAGAATCTTCTATTTACCCTTGCATCTGTTATTTCCCCATTGTTATCTCTCTGGTAATTTATCGCGTCTGGACTATAACATAACATTATTTTACCTCCTGATGAGGTATCGTAAGTCGGGTTAGTCACAGAAATAAATTTAGAAAAAGCCATATTTGTATTAGATTCACCTGGAGTATTATCATTAGTAGGTACTGTTCTTGCAGTATTACTTACAGATATATCGTTAAATACTATGCCTCTTTGATATTTTATTTTACCGTTTGGCACTGTACTAAAAAAGTTATCTGGAAAGTTACTCCTCATGTCTGTTAAAGCTTGTGATGTGTTATTTGCCATAATATTTTAATTTAATGTTGTTGTTCTAAATATTGACGAACCACTAGGTGTAGCGTCGTCTACTGGATTTATGGTGTACGCCCCACCCATCATTGTGTAATCACCACCAAAAAATCTTGGTGTGGTTTTGTTTTCGGCATACATCCTATATCTTGCTGGTGTTGTTGGTGTGGCTGCGTCATATTGTACATTCTCTAATAATGCTGGTACACTAAATATAAAGTTAACGTTTAGTGTTGCTGATTTACATGATGGGTCACCTGTGTTATCCACTAAGAAAGACATAGGTATTTTGTATGTGGTATCAGTCAATGAACTACCACTTTTTGTTATAAATTTACCAACCGTATTATCTTCTTTTAATGCACTAAAGAACTCTATCGTTTCACTAACTAATCTAGTTACCATAGTGTATGGTTCATAGTTTGTGTTAGGTTGTACTTTTTCAAACCCTTTATCGTACCCTCTAGTACTGTTAGTTACTTGGTATTCTGCTGTACCAGCAGCAAAAGATAAGAACGTTTCTAAAGCAAAACTAGATTCCGTTATTGTAGACCCAACTCTATTGGAATTTGGGTTGGCTCTAAAGTTATCACTTTTATTTAATGTACTTAATTGGTTGGTTTGTAATATATAATATGCATTAGTGTTGATATTATTGTTTAGATTTATTTTAGCGGCTGGTATAATAGAGTTTAAATTAGTTTTTTCTAGTTGCTTATTAAATGATGGATTTTCTACTAAATATTGTGAATATAGACCACCAAAAGTATTATTAAAACCATAACTAGGGTAATACTGAACATTAGGGTCCACTACATTTGATACGTTGTAACCATATTCATACCTACCAAAACCAAACCCAAAGTTAGAAGCTCCCATGTAAGACCTTCCTTGTGTATCGGTATAGGTATTATTTATAAAGGTAAATGGAGAGGCAACTTGTTTTTTCTTTCTAACCCCTCTTTCAGCTCCAGTTTTACCGACTACTGGTTGGTTTTTTGAATCTATCCAGGCTGCTCCGGATAGTTTTTCAAACATATTTTTATCTTTCTGTGCTACAAACCTTAAAGAAATATTAGCTGGGGAATATCTACCACCAGTCTTAACCATTACTTGGTCAAATATGTTTGTTATTAAACTTCTTCCTTGGTTTTCTAAATCCGCATATAGACCTGGCATGTTTTTTGAGTAGGACTGGTTGGATGTATTTTTTATTTGATTGAAGTAACTGGTTTGGGTTGCAGCTGAGAAGTTACCAAATTTATGGTGACCTGCCTGAGATTGTGCCATTCCAACAGTTAAAGCTAAGTAATCATGTAAGTACACATTAACCGATGCACGACTACTCCAGTCATAATCACCTGTCTTGTTTTTAAACCCAATAACGGTAGTTTTTTCTCTAGGTATAGAATTTAACGAACTGTTATCTTCTATATAGACTATTTTATCTTTTATTTCGTACCCATCATTAACTTCAAATATACAATTTAAATGTGAACCAGTAACATCTGGAACATAGCCTGAAGGTAATCTGACCGAATTTCTATAATCTGCGTCTGGGTCACCCAAAGCGAATTTTATTATGGCATCAGATATACTCCCCTCTAAAAGGTACTTTCTACCATAGGAGGTCATATGTAAATCTAAAGCCGTTGTTGTAGCACTACTTATATATCCCATTTTACTTTCTTTTTATATTATATAATTATTTTAAATTCCAATTCCTGAATGTAAACTATAATTAATTATTATGTTAACATTTTTAACTGCCAACCATACATATTATCCCCACTAATTCTTATTCTCTTATTTACCATCATTACTTGGTTATTAATGTGAACACCAAGTGTTACACAATACTCTTCCTTATTGTGACTCCAATTCGTAGGGGTAGAGTCTCTATAAGAGTTTAAAAACACAAAAGGGTAAGCTCCCCTAGCTGAGTATCGTTGATTTAGTGAAGCCCATTCTAGTTGAGGGCAAGGTCTAGTCATAGGGTTTCCCTTGCTGTCATAAGAGGAAACACCGTCGTCTACTTTCCAGTAGAATACACCTTGATTTTCTTTAATTAAACTTCCATTAACAGTAGAAATACTATTAAATTCAACATCATAGTCTATTCTTTGTTCCCCATTTTCCATATATGCAAACTGGTGTAAGGTCGCTTCAAAATTAACTTGTTGTTGTATATTTAAATTAGTCCTTAATGATTCACCACTAACTGGTGCTCCTTGTCTTTTCGCTACTGGAGACTCATGTGGTGTTGTTCTTAATCCAGGTTGTCCAGCAGAAGGTGTGGGACCACATATACTTTCTCCGGCACCAGGGTCACCAACACAACAAGATGGACTATAGGTCCCATCTGGACATGGACAACCCCCAGTACTTACACAACAAATAGGGTCAAAAGTTCCATCTGCACAAGGACACCCATCATCATCAATTACCACCACTGGTCCTTTATTATTTCTAAATACAGCTGGTAAACATTGACATTCAGTACATCCAGTGGTTGTAGTTATAATCTTAAACGAACCACCTTTTACAAACTCAGTTAAATCAGCATCAAATGTTCCTCCAGAAAATATATCCCCTGAATTACAACATAAATTACAATTACTACAACCAACCGCTGAACCATCATGTGCCGTACATCCTACTGCAAGACTAACCCCCCAATTATAGTTAGTTAAACCAGGTAACCCAGTTGCAACTGAAGAAGGACCATCATTAATATATGAAGGTGGAGTAAAACTACCAGGATATAAAGATTGTCCCCCAGCCCAGGCTGGTGCACTTACTGGTGAAAAAGGTACAAGAGGTCTTGAATATATAAGTGGGTTTACTGTACTATATGGGTTAGATTTAGTAATTGCTGAGAATGTACCTCCATTGGTCTGTACCGTTGGGTTATCTATTAAATCTCCCACTGCCACAGTTGTTCCCATCACCGCACCATACGCATGTAAAGCAAAGTCAGCTCTTGCATTACTAATATTTTTTACTACAGGGTATAAAAACCCAGCAAAACTATTGTAAAATGGAAGGGTCCTCATAAATAAATCTTGTGAGTATTTGTAATCCATTGTTGGTTGTGGGTGTCCACCAGCTGACCAGTCGTTTTGATGTACTCCAGTAACTATCTCACAATTAGTGGGGTAATTATCAGCAACACTTCCGTCACAACCATATGGACCATGATAACCATCATTTCCACCACACCCAGGACCGTTCATAGGGTCTGGACAAGTAGATGGGTCAGTTACGTACACACCTTTTGAGTGATAACCTCTTCGTTTTTGTCTGTTTAGTGACATAGTACCCGGACTAACTTGGTCAAAATCATGTAGTGAATAATCACCCACCCCATTACCGTTATAAACGTTTTTAAAGTCTAGTGGGAATACTCCACCCCAACTATTTTCATTACAGGTCATCGGACTAGTTTCATCAAATATACTTACAACCATCACATTTTTATCACCTCCTTTATATTTTCTACAAGGTCCTAATAGATTATAGTATCTAATAGATGTTTGCCCAGTAACTGAAGTTACCACACCATCTGCTTCAGCAAATGTTTCCACATCTTGTAGATTTTGTAAACTATATGTGTGTCCTGTTTCGTAGGGTACAAAATTATCAAATGGACTACATTCCATACAACCAAATTGACTTCCTGTGTTTTCTAATGAATCGTCATCTTTACCAAAAGAACCACCTTCTAATCTAGTTCCACCAGTTACGGTTGTACCCAATGGACCTCCTGTCCCACCACTTAGTTGATAGTTGAACGGTCCTGAGTTTTCTCTTGTATTACAACAGTTTAATTTACATCCACTACCCACATCACTTTCCCAACTTATTGTTGCCGTATTGTTTGGTATATTAACATTTTCCATGTAACTTGTGCCTGTTAAAGAAAGATAAGAGATTGTATTATCAACATATAAACTTAAGTTAGCCAGTAAATTAGTGTGGTAATGCCACCAACCATATTTGTCAACATATGGTGAACTAGTCCATGTGTTAGCTCCTGTACCCCAACCTGGTTGGTCTATTCTCCATACGGTAGTGGTACTGTTAGCTGAAAATATAAGTTTTGGTATTGACCCTATTTCTGTAATTTCTGTGTCGCAGGGTGTTGATACTTGGTCACTTCTTGGTGATTCTACCCCAGTTTCTATTCCTGTTGTTGAAAAATAACAATTTGTAGAATTATTTTTTGTACATCCGGTGACATAGAATTCTGCCCTTCTACCTTGGGCCGTACTTCCACCATCACTTCCAATAGCTCCGGGTGGTAGGTCTTGAAATCCAGCCCAATTTCCTGTACCTTGGGAGTTGTCACAATGTAAATATAGTCCGGTTATTCCAGCAACAGGAGTAATTCCACTAGCGTCTTTTAATCCACCAAAAGCACCTGATAAAGCAAAACCACCTAAACTATTTCCTTGACCATTATAATCAACCACATCTAACTCTCCATGCCAAGGATAATAAGCGGTATTAAGCCATCTTTCACCAAACACAGGAATATGAAATAATTTACCAGTATAAGAACCATCAGGAGCGGAAGCGGTAATTGTTGAAGCGGTTAAAGTACTAAACCAACTTTGTAAACCTACTTTGGCAGCTTGTGCATCTTCTAAAAAGACTGATGTAGTGTCATAGAAAGCATAAATGTTAGTACAATTTGTTAAACCACTAGTTGTAGCCGTCACTGGAAAACAATTTTTAATTTTTCTTCCTCTAGAACCCCTAACATCCGGCATGTCATACCAACAATCCCCAGATAATGGAGTACAATTAGGGCCATTACATGAACTACAAGGATTATTAGACCCTAATTCGTCAAACCACTGTGGACCTCCATTTTGATTGGATGTACTTTCAGTACTACCGTACGGATTAGGGTACCATCCACCAGGTCCTGGACCTTGTGGTGAAATCCCATCTACCCACACTGAACTTGTTCGTCTATAATCATAGTCAGAATCGTCAGCGGAAAACTGAACAATTAAATCTGCGAGACCAAGAGCATTTTCTCTTAGCATTAATTCTTTTCCTTTATCAGTGAGAAAAAGTTCTAGTGTATTAAGTTTATTTAGTTTTAAAAACCCCATATAGTTAACTTATTAATAATCAATTTTAATCACGAATTGTTGAGCTCCTGTTCGTTTTTGTGGACTTTTTAATTTTGCTATAGCCATTAAATCTCTATCCTGGTCAAATAAACCTATTTCGGTTATCCTTACTTTGTCCGTTAAAGACCATGTCGGATTGGTTGATGTGGTAAACTGATTACTACTAATCCCTATATTATAACGCATTTCATATATTGTTGCCATAATGTCACTTTCTAAATTACCATAGAAGAAGTATTCGTCACCGAATTGTAGTACTCCAGGTTCTTGGTTATTATTTAAAGGAACATTAATATAATCATGTAAAGTGTAAGTGGTTGCCCCACTATACACATCATGATTTATATAGAAACTACAATTACTATTAATTAATTCACCCGCTGTTATAGGTGCCCCACTTGTATGGTTAGAAATTTGACTTGTTATGTCATTCTCAACCCAACTACCTGGTGAAGGAGCTACCCCGTAAGCAGTTTTTTGCATCACAACTTTTAATTTATCTACTTGTACACCGGTACCAGAATAAACACAAGATGCGTTATCATAAGGTCGTATATAAGGAAATTCTGGCCCAAAACCAAAAGTAACATCTCTTGCTCCAGATGATGTATCACCAATAATGGTATTGTAATAGTTACAATGCATTCCTGATGTGAAACCAGAACTACTCTCTAACCTATAAGTAAAGTGTAACATTTCAGCGTCAGGTAAACCATTAAATAAACCAATTTCACTAACACTACCAGCACAATTAGTTGCTGCTGGTATTAATTCTAATTTTGGCATTGGCATAGTATAATTCCTATTAGACTTATATGACATAGCAGCAACTAATTCTTGGTCGTCTATTGTTATAATTTGTAAGTCTGGCCATACCTTACCAACTCTATTAGGTACTGATGTTCTACCACTAGTACTTGCTAGGTTATCATCCCATAGGTTGTAATATCTTATACCTGGTTCATTCATATCCGTGTTTGGTGTTGACGCTATAAATTGACATTGTGAAATACTATCTTCGTAACCTGGAGGACTCACATAGAATGTTTGTCCTATAGTACATTCATCACCTCTACCTGTACCATCGCCACTACCAGAATTACCACCTTTTTTCTTATGCCACATTAAAGTAGGCATATGGATTTTAAAGTTTCTCATTTCACCAATCCCATTAAGTAATGTAAAGTTTGATTCTAAAGCAAATTTTTCACCGTAGAAATTAGAGATTGTTTGGTTGGTGTAGTGCATAATACCAATACATCTTTGTTCCGATGGTAATACTGTTCTTATTTTACCAAACGAATCTCTCATGTATGTACCTGACATTTCTGGGTCATAACCAAGAACGTTGTTGGAGCCATAGTAGTCTGGCTTAGTATTACTATCAGTTTGTCCGTTATCACTATTATAACCTAAATATTCTTTAGTGCTACAGTACCCAGTAGAACCATACCCATTAACATCTTCGTAGGTAGTGTTATTTACACCAGCAACCGTACCAGAATTAATACTACTACCATCCCATTGTGTCCAGTTAATATTCATATTCCACACATTAACATCTTTAACTGACACATCACAATTATTATCGAAAGATAATGAACCTGGTGACCAGTATGGTATAGGTGTATCCGCTCCGTAGAAATTTAACATTCCACCTGCTGGATAAACCACAACATGTGCACATCCTGTATTAGCACTAATTGCGTCACTAAACATTGAGTTTAAGTGGTACCAATTAAAATTAGGCAAATCTCTATCTACTGTTATGTTAACTGCTGAAGCAGTACTTCCAGATGTCACACCAGAAACCACATTATAGAAAAGATATGGGGCAGAGTACCCTAAAGGTATGTCTAACCCGCCAGGATTACAACCAGGATTTAAGGAATTACCAACAAAAGGGTTTTGGTATTGTACCATTATTAAATCACCTACTTGTGGGTTATAATTAATACTATTACAACTTCCACTATATAATATCATTTGGGAACCTCCGGTCATTCCTGTTATTGGGAAACACCAGTTACTTGACTGGACATATGAACCATTAGTTATTGCTGAAAACCCTACACTAGTGTTACCACTAAAGAACCCTCTACTTCTAGCTCTATTATATACAGCGTTTTCGGTATGTGCAGGGGTTAAAATACCGTAAGTAGAACCCGTATTTGTTTCTAAGATAGGAACGGGATATTTTATATTCATTTTATTAAGTTCACAAGAAGAGTTAGAAATGTTCTGTGCGTTCCATTTTGGTTCTGTTATAAAGATACCTGGTGTTTGATTTAAGACATCTGTATAACAATCATAACACATTTCACTATCCCCTAGTTGGAATAGTGAAAGGGTTAAGTGACCTTGTGATAATTTTTTTCTACCTGCGTCCGTTAGTCTAACCCCTATTAGACCTGAACTTCCGTTTTTTAATATATAACCTGTTCCCATTTTATTTTTATTTTATAAATATTATAATTCTCCTTTTATTAGTATGTAGAAGGAGAATTGTTATTGTTGTTTATGTTATTTCTCCTATTATCACTTGGTTTAAATGCCCCTGATTCATCATAGAACACAGATGCTGGCATTTCAAATGGATAACGTGAAGTAATGTTTATTTTTGTTAAAGTCTTACCATTTAATAATTTGTAATCTCTAATTGATTTTATTTCGTACTCATATTTTCCTGGTTTGGGTACTGACGCCATTAAGTCCACAGTTTGTATACCAAAAATATTTTTAGATAATGTCCCAATATCTTGTGATACAGTATTCCCAGAAAGGTCTATTACATCTAAAATTAACTTTTCATTAAATTGGGGATTAGATAGGTATTCCACACTAACTCTTGGGTCTTTTCTATTAGCCACACCTCTCAATGAAATGTCTGTAACGTAGAATAAAGTTAATATGTCGTTTTCTTGTATTCCATCTGGTTCTGTCAATGTTAAAAATTGTACCGTCCTACCAGATACCCTAACAAAATCTGAACCATCCAATAGTGGTGAACCATTTAATGCCATTCCTATAGCTCCTCTAGGGTTCAGTTTAGTTTGGTAGAAATAGTAATATAAGTTAGTATAGAAGCTATTTGGTTCTCCTATATTGTTAGTTGAACCTGTGGGTATAGGTGACGGAATGGAGTAATTTTCCACATAATAAGATTGTGGTGTAGAACCTGGAACATAATAAATGTTCATAATGTCAAATTCCTCAAGTACATCAGGTGGAAAAGTAATTATTTGTGTTCCATTAAAGTAATAATCACCATCGGTCCATTGACTGTCTGAAGCTGGAAATAGAGTAAGCCCATTTAAAGTTAGTTGTATACTTCCAGCGGTTGGGTATTCTAGAACTATCGTATAAGGTGAACCTGAAACTAGTAGTGGGACTTCGGTTATTCCGGTTGTACTTCCTGAGGCGACTTGCACTTGTTGTGAATATAACCTCATATTACCAATGTCATCTGTATAGGTAAAATTACTAGTAGAGACATTAGGTAATGGTGGTGTAACAGGTGCCACAAAATAGAAATCAGTTTTTTTATCGTATATTCCGTATTGTGTTGATGGTCCACTATTTAAATCTAAACTGTCGTACCATGTCTGGTGGGTCATCGCGGTAAATGGTTGGTACGTATCACATGAAGTTGTTAATATATTTTCTAATTTATCACTATACAAAAAACTAGGTTTTATCAAAAACTGATAATTACTCCCTATACCTAAAAAATTCGTATCTACACAATCACTAGCAGTTATTTTTTTACCTATAATTCTTCTACCATCATAAGAATCACTTATTTGTGTAGGTCTATCAAATACCCTAGTTAATAAAGGTGTGGTAGAAAACTCATTTTCTGTTGCGTCATAGGGGTAGATACTGTACTTTGGGTACATGTTACCGTTAATCATATCAACAGTATTAGTTGTCCACTCAAAATTAAAATTAATACAACTAGTTAGTCCAGTTATCTGAACATCACTTAAAACATCGTAGTCTTTTGTTTTTACTTTTTCACCGTCAATATCGTTAAAAATTTTGGTTCCTCCGGTTAGTTTTATTTCTGGAAATTCAGTAGTTTGCATTTCTACTTTAATCGTTGGTCTTATTCTAGGCACTTCTGGTTTACCTACTTCTGCCTGATTAAATGAATTACCGTAATCCACACCGGTGGTATTTGTCATTTCTAACCCTACGGTATTTGGATTGTATAAATCAAAAGTTTGAGATGTGTTTGGTCCCACATCTTCTAATCTAGATGTTACTGTTGTTTGAGTACCTGTAAGAGTTATATGGTAGAAATTAGTATTATCTTGTGAAATCTCCATATACCCAATTCTTTGGGCTCCCAAAAACTTTTGTAGTTCTTGTGGGTTAGAATAATTTTCCGCAGAAAGATTATTACCGACCCATGTGGTTTTATCTAATAAAGAAAAATTAATTTCATATGCTGGATTATAACCTACCACACTACCTAATGGGTGAGTAGAAGAACCAGTACCAAACGCATCTGTAATTTGTATTTTAAATTCTTCCCCTAGTGAACCATGCCTTTCTATCCTTACCCTTACACTTCCTTGTCCATTATAGTTACCTGTAGCAAATGGACTTTTAGTTTCATCATTTTTTAAAATTCTAGTACTTAAAAACCCACTTGGTGTGCTAGGACATGAGGAGTATTGTGGACATTCAGCAATAGGATTAGTGTTACCTGTAAAAGCGTAAGCTGACCCACTCATTCCATTATACCTTATTTCTGTCCCATTACCTGAACCGCTTGAATTAAATACAAATGATAAATCATATGATGTACCTGCTTTACCAAATAAACCATCACTATCACGCATAGCCGCTAACACAAAACCTATAGTGTCATCATCAGCCTCTGTGGAATTAATTGTAACCTCGTGCACATAATTTGTATATTCACATAAACTCACCATACCAACAGGGTAGGCATTATTAAGTTGACTAGATAACCTTCCATTGGTTGCATTTAAAAAAGCTGAACTCATTACACTAGTACCTGAACTACTTGTGGTTAATCCAGTAATTGTTGGGTACAGGGTGGGACTGCTAAGTGACCCACTTGTAAATGTATTAGCTGACAAATAATGTGAAGCAACTGGATTACTTCTTCCTTCGTGTGTTGATGCGTCAAATGTTACCCATTTGAATTGACTGTTTGATACCATATCATATCCAACAAATTTGTTAATTAAAGGGTTCCAATAAAATTTACCAATTTCTTTAAGGTCTGTTGGTAAGGTGGAGACTGTAGCCGTAGGCCCTATATTCACACCTTCTTGTGTAGTTGCAGCAGAAACTCCCATATACCAGTTATACGTTGAGTCTGTTAATCTATTTTCTGTAGCCCCGGTATATAACCAAGCGTAGGGGTTATTCACATCTATAGTACCATTTTTCAATAACCCGCTAGGGTAGGTAACGGTAGTACTACTAATTGCACCTGGACCTCTACCATTTACGAATGTAAGAAATCCCTTTGAGTGTGGTTGGTAAAATTCGTAATTATTGTTAATATATGAACCTGACAACCCAGTATATGAGGTAGCTATTTTACCATCTAGACAACCGCCTACACCTTCAATGGGTGTACTTACATACTTTACAGAATTACCATCATAAGCGGATAAAGTATAAAACCCTTGTGGTAAATCATCAAACACATAACTTTCATCACCTGACTTATTCCCAACATAAGTTTCAAATATATCACCATCCTTATATAATTTATAATAGAAAGGCCACTGAGTGTGGGTAAATCCAGATACTGTTATTTGACAAAATTTATTAATATTATTAGTACAAGCACTAACTGTTGTTGACGCGGTAAAGGACACCGTTGGAGTTGCGGGTACCAGTATTACCGATGTAGACGCTGATAGTTTAGTGTCGGTTACTGTTCCACTATAAGGAGTACTCTCTAGATTAGTTAAAGTTAGTCCAGTAGTGGTATATGACCCTGCTGGGTTACCACCATTCCATACCACAGTATAGGGTGGTGTTCCTCCAGTTACAGTGACATTAAATATACTTCCATTATCTAGTCCTTGGGTAGTTGGTGTAACTTCAAAAGACCTTATAAAGGGAGTTCCTGGTATGTAAGTACTTGTTGACATTTATTATATCTTTTTAGGTTGTTTATAGTCTTTACCTAAGACCACACCTCTTGGTTTATTGGTTGCTCCCCCGTATGTTAGTACTTGGTTACCCAATTTATTTAAAAGGTCCCTTTTATTTACTTCAGGTTCTGCACAACCATATATGTCGTCACCATACCCTCCTCTAGGGGAATACGCACAACACCATGTGTAACACCCTTCCATAGAATTTGGATTTATTTCGATGTAATCATTATTACCACATTGACAATATTTTTTCCTTAAAGGTGAATCAATAGGTGTCGAGATGTTATAACTACTAGATTTAATATCCGCTACTTTACCGTCAATGATAAGAGAATTATCTTTAAAGTATATTGTTTTATCTTCATCTGTTTTACAAGATTGTTTTACCACTTCGAATGTACTTCCGTTGAAGGCTTCTCTTGGGTTAGGGGTAACACTATACGTTGTAATTTCTTCAGTAATGGTAGGTGTATAGGCCTTATACACTACCTGGGTTCTACCATTTCCTTTTGTCCTTATTCTATTTTGTAATAGTATTGTGTTTTTAGGGTTAGAAAATGGGTCATTTATTTGGTTGTCATTTGAGATAGGTAAATTCCAATAAAGTGAATTACAATTACGTCCACCACAATCTATAGTCACCATATCATCAGACTGTAAATAATAGTCGGTTATTCTAGGTACACTATTAACCTTATCAAAGTTTTCAATAGCTTTTACCCAGTGGTTAGTAGGTTTATTAGTTTTAACTAACATTAATGGACCAACATAATCTTTACTAGGTAGGTCTAAGAAAGTTAACCTATTAAAACTACGTACATTTATTGGGTTTTGAGAATACTTTACTTGAGTGGTTTTAGGTCTATGGACTATTGATAGTGTTCCTTGTTCTTGTAAACTCATCATAGTACTACCGCTTGAGTATATGTTTTTTCTACTTTTTTCTACTGAGTTCCACACCATTTGTTGTGTACTTGTTACTCCGGTAGATGGGTAGTGTGTTATTCTGTACCATGGTTTGTACACAACTTCTTTATTAGTATATTTGTCTTCACCTAGAGATAAATCTACCCTACTACTATATCCACTATTAATATTTTTAGTTGTAGAATGGAATTCATTCTCAAATTTTAACCTTACCACATCCCCTTTATTTAGGTTTACAACATCACTATCTAAATAGACCTCAAATTTTCTAGTAAACACACTGGTAGTACCACTACAATTATAATAATTAGTTAGGTTGTCTGTAGGTAAAACATCTAAAGTTAAATGTTCGTCTGCACTTGGGTGGGTTAATTCATTAAGTCCAACAGTAAATTCAGTCATGGTAACCGCAGATGTGGTACCAGAAATAGTTTTTTCTAAATAAACCCTAGCTTTAAAGTTTTGTATTCCTTCACCAGGATTGTAACCAAACGTTGGGTTGGTTTGTTTTCTATATTTTTTAGTATTTGTATATTTTTCTGCAACTTGACCTTCAGAGTACTGTAGGTCTTGTCCTTCACCTTGTGGACCACCTTGATATATGATTGCGGAATTTATTAATTCTTTGTATTGCAAATCATTAGTTGGGAATGTTCCTTGAGTTAAATCCCTATACACATTTAAGTAGTTACAATACCCATTATCTTCATAATTAAAGTATAAGCACGCTTTATATTGGAATCTGTACCCAGTTGTTTCTGGTACTTCATAATATAAGTAATCCTTTGGTCCTCTCGGTAGGTTAATTGGACCACCCTTGTGATTTAAAACTGGTGGTAATATCATAGGTCTTACCCCATTATAGTCTGAACCTATAAATTTAACAAGGGGACCGGAAACTAATTCTTCTAAACCATCAGTACCCATTACTTCAATAGGTGGCATTAAAGTATCACCAGAGTAATGTCTGTAGTTTGGAACTACGGTTGTTCCCGTAAAGGCAGAGAATGCAAAATGTAAATCAAAAACTAAATCTGAAGATAAACAATTACCTCTACTATCCGTATACCCACTAAGGTTGGTATACTCGGTATACACATCCGTAGTTAACGAACCTAACTTAACTACCCTACCTGTTAGTGAGGTTGTGGCGTCCTTATATCTTGTTCTAAATGACGACCAAGAACTATACGTTGACCCAAAAATTTCTTTGTTAGGGGAATCTATAGGTGACCAACCATTTTTTTGTTTAGTTCTAGGTGTCTTTCTTATCTCAAACCTATTAAAAGTACCATTTTCATTATACACTACTTTAGTATCACCAAAAATATTAGGACCTACTGACCTAGTAATCCAATCACTCAATCCACCATACGTATCTTTAACCGTTTTTGTTGTAGTGTTTATATTTTGACTATAATCTATATTTCCAGTAATACCACCATTTCCACCATATTTTATTGTTGTTTCTACATTACCAATTTGTTTAGTTCTTAAATTTCTTTCGAAGGAGTTTCTTTGGGTGTCGTCTAAAAATTGTAATACCATTTTACCACTACCTAGTTTATCACTAATTTCTTGTAACCATTTTAATTGGGTTACTTCATTACCATCATTATCGTTAAATGTACCATAACCAATATTAAATGTATTTTTACCATCTGGCATTGACATTACTGGTGTATTATATTCTATTTGATTATTAGTGTTAAAGTTAGGGTAATTTTCTACAATATAGACTTGTGATTGACTTATCTCATAATTTCTAGGTTGCAAATTTTGTCCTGGAGCCGTTTCTTCTAGTATGTTCTCAACTGTTAATTTAACTGTCCCACCCATTGATTGTAAATTAGACATACTTACACTTTCCGGTATTGTTGTGGTAGATTCTGGTAAACTACGAGCACTAGGATTATACGGACAAGGTTGTGTAGTTGGCACTACTGGAGTAGATGGAAATGATGGTGGGGACCAAGATGGAACATTAGGGATTATTTCAAACCCTAGTGGTGTGGACCCGTTACAATCTAATTGTAATTCAATATTAAAAACATAATTCTCACCACCCCTAAAACCAGTAGAATTACTACTAATATCACTACCAGTATTATTGGTGAGAATTTTAGTTATAGAATTATAACTATTTTTAAAAGCAAGTGCACCTCCATTTCCAGAAGGTGGAGCTAGTTCCCAATACCCATCGTCATCCGTATTGTTTAGCCCAGACATTGTTCCGGGCGTATCCCATTCTATACCACCTTTAGTTAAATAAGTACTAGAACCATTAGTACCACCAAATAATTTTTCTAATTTAAAAGGCCCTGCATCATTACTTGCCGCCATTTTTCGTGGTATTTGTATTGTAATTTGATTAACATTATCTGTCCAACCAACCAAACCGGCTATTTCCCCAGCACTAGGTGTACTACCTGGTGTCCCATAACTACCCGGTGTTATTTGTGTACCGTAAAGACTATTAGGTATGTGTAACAACAGCTTATTCGATACCGCTATACCTGTATTAGCGTGAGAACCTTGTACATAATAAACCTCTACCGATGTATTATCATCTATACTTGCCATTTCAAATGTAGCAGTTTCAACGTAGTCATTGGTTGAGGTACCACCTTTCACATATGCGTGAGCATGTAACCTAAAATAATCAGTGAAACAACATATTGACATGACAGCTTTCCAACATTTGGAGAGGGATTCACCATGATAAGCATTACTATTATTAAGACTTAAACCGTAATCCGGATTACTTCCAGTCATTTCAAAATTCCGTACCGCGTCTGGAATGTCACCCCAACCTATTTCAGTCATATCCAAATCAAGTACCACTTCACTATTTGAACTACAGTTACATCCAACTGGGTTATCTGGAACAACTGGAACAACTGGATTACACGGGTCTTCTGGGTCATTAGTTATTAACCTTAATTCTTCGTTTCTTCTAGGATTTGCTTGTCTAATAGATAGTAAATTTGCTACTGTTTCCGTACATGGCGTCCAACAACCATCCGTTGGTGTTGAGGCTTGCACGTAGTTCACACAAAAGTCATCATAACTAAAGATTTGTTGACCACAGTTATATGGGGGTGTGGTTGTGGATTGTGCTTGAAGTATCCATTGTACTCCTGCCGCAAAACCAGCAGTACCATCAGGACAACAAACAACATCACCTACTTCATATTCAAATTCTACATTTTCATCAATTGCGTCACATGCACATGGGTGACTTGCTGGGTTAGTACCACCAAGACACGGAGAATATGTAGAATCAAAGCAATCTTGTCCACCAACATTAAATATACCATCTTTAAATGTTATAGGGTCAACAGTTATTGTTGTTCCGGTACCTCCAGGATTTTCAGGTATTTCAACTTCATTAAAATCATTACAATCATCGGCTTGTCTAAAATTATTTCCACCTAAAAATGGAATTCCTCCAGTACCACCAATCTTTTCCCAATATGTAATAGTTCCACCTTGTTGTGGGAAGTTTGTTAAGGTAGGTCCCTGTTGAGTCATTCTGTAACAATCTCTTCCATCCCATACAACCTCATCTCCAAGTGAATAGTAAGTATTAGCATTCCATTCTTCTCCTTCACAACCAAATGAACATGTTGGCATACAGACTGTACATCCGGTAACTGAACCAGTAGCACCAGTACCTAAGAAGACATTTAAATCAGTAAGGAATTGTCCTTCACTAAAAAATGATGTATCATTTCCAGCCAATGGACCAGTATTACCTCCAGCGTTGGTGTATGTCGCTTGGTTGTTTACAATAGGCACACCATTTTGAGTTACGTTAATAAACGAACATGGACTGGCAGGGTTGCCAGTAGAAACCCTAGTTCCTGATGGGCCTAAATTATGTTGCCATCCCCAACCTAAATTTTCTAAACCTGAATCCAAGCCACTACAATTCATTTCCAATGTCCCTAACTCTATACTTGTCGTAGCGGTAAGAACGTTTGGTCCTAAATCAGGAGCTAAACCAGCATCCGACACATAAACTTTATAAGTTGTATCAGCAGTGTAAAAACACATAGGTGGATTCTGACACCTTAATTGACTGGCATTACTAGTTATACCAGTATAATTTATTTTAAGATTTTCTATAGCGGTGTTAAAGTTGTCAGTATGAACGGTACCAGTTGCTGGGTCACCATTTGTATCACAACTATATTCAAAAATACCGGAAGATTCATCTATTACTATTTCGGGGGTTCCTGGTCCCCAAGTAGCTCCACTTATAAAACAAGTAGTTGCTGTGTACCCTGTAACCGTTGATGTTATTGTTGATGTTACGGTAATTGCACTGGTTGCAGCGTCCGGATACATTGATTTGTACGCTGTAAGACCCGAATATGGGTTATATTTTGTCATGGCAGACATACTTCCACCTAATGAGTCTATTGTTGGGTTTATCTTTAAATTTTCTATATTTACAGTATTTCTTTCCATAGCTCCGTACACATGGAGTGGGAAGTTTGTTCTAGCTGCATTACTATCTCTAACAATAGGATACACAAACCCCCTGAATGAGTCGTAGTTGGTTTGAACGTGTCTAAATGTGTAGAAATCAGCGGAGTAGGGTATTGTTGGTTGTATTACATTTCCACCAGCACCATTAAGTTGACCACCCTGTGGGTATACGTTCCCTCCTGTAGATGGGAATCCACCACCTAATCCATCACCACTACCCCCAGCATTGTTTCCCGCACCTGCATTCGGGAAGTTAATATTCCATGGGTTACCAAAAGTATTTGGGTATCCCGCAATCTCCATTGAGTATGGTGGACACCCTTGGTTTGTAATTTGTAAACTAATATTATTTCCATTGTTGCCAGACCTACCAGAATTCCAGTCTTGAACATCACCGGTTGGTGTGTTAGCAATAAAACCAAGTGCAGCATTAGCGATACCTCTACATGGACCTGGTCCACTTGGACCTATTAAATTTAACCCCCCATGGTATTGGAATTCTGTTTCATCTTGTAACATAACCACCAAAACATCCTTACTTCCACCAGTCCAACCTACTTGTCCACCAGTAGAACCGTATGATTGTTGGTAGTCAGTTATATTGTTTATCACCATTGGTTCTCCGTACGGTGCTGAATTTGGATTCGGTAGTTCACTGAATCCAGTCCATGTAGCATCTTTATTCCAAGCAATCCCATCATTTGTATTATTCCATACTCTACATGGCATTTGTCCTGTCCAAGGATATTGAGCGGCACATAACCACCTTTCTCCGTTATTAACAATATGGTATAGATTACCTGTCCAATTGTCGAAACCTGCAACCCATGATTGCAGGGTAGCCTTTGCGTTATTTGCAACAGTAATACCCATAGAGGTACTATCATAATAAACAAATATGTCGGTATCAGCACCAACAGTTGTTGTTCTTTCCACCTGCATATCTAAACAAGTATCCAATGAAAACTGATGTGGGTCTGGACCATTTACGTAATTCCACATATCTATTCCATTGTCACAAGGACCTTGGACTATTATGGTTTTAGGGTTATCTATAAATGGTAAATTTGGGTCTGTAGGTGTGTCATCATGAACATACCAAGTTAAAGTATTATTAGGGTCACCTACATCTTGTGTAATTCCACTTAATATAGTCACTACATCTTCTATCCATGCGTCAGTACTAGGTATGTCAGTTAAAGTAGTACTAGAATAATAAATCCCACCATTTGGACTTCCCTCATACACTGTACCACCTAAAGTTAACCTATTAGACCAAGTTGCTCCACTAAACACAACACCATTACATTGTAAAAACCCATCAACTATTTGTTGGTTAAAGTTTGGTCCTGTACATTCTATAAATGAACCAAAACATTCTAAGTCGTCACATAAAGGCCCATGTTTATACGAGTATTTGTATCTATGAAATTCTGAATTTTCATATCTTGTACCTCCTTGCCATATAGTAGTTGCTGGTATAAATTGTTCTACCAGTCTCATCCAATAATCACCAATTCCCTCAGCATAGTCAATCATTTTTTGGTAGGTGTACTTATTACTAGGTATCCCACAAGCTACATCACTTTCAAGATAATCCAAATAAACTTTTAGTAGTGTTGGGTAACCACCAGCATGTCCATCATCTATTGTTTGTCTATTTTTTACATTAATTAATATTTTCCAAAATTGGTCCGCAAATTCTACAAATGGCATTTTAGAAGCATCTATCTGAATTTGTGTCCAGTCTGGCCCCCCTATATTTGGGTATGGGGCACTTAAAGCATCTTTACCAAAAGGACATCCAAATTTATTAGATAAGTTCCACACATCCCAGGTTAGACCTTGTCCAACATTTAAAAATAAATCAACATTTTTTACATTAAGAACTAATCTTTCATCATCGGTAAAATAACGAGTCCCTCTATCTCTAAAACTATAAAGTCTTTTACTTTTTTCATTTTCCTTATATACCCAAGATTTTTTATTGTCTTTTGTTCTAGTTATATCAAACCCTAAATTTGTATCAGGAAACTTCCTATATAGATTTAAATAAGGTTCACCGTATGTGAACTTATTTAATTTTGTTTTAACACTAGGGGTATTACCAGTAAAAACAGAACTTTCAATATCCACCATTTCTTTTCCTCGGTGTTCAACAGTTTCTTCAAACCATCCAGCTCCTGCTTGGAAGAACCCGTCTTTATTAAATGTCGGAGCTAACGGATACCCTTCTGAGTTAACTGGGAATTGTGCTCTAGTAGCTGTAGTATCTACACTAACTAATTCTGTTCCAAAAGTATAACCTGTAACAATAACTGGTGGGAAGGTAGGTGTTGAGGCTGAAAATAATTGGTCTTTAACAACTATTTCTTCGTAGTAAGTACCTCCAGATATAACTGCTATCCTTTGGTTAAACTTATTCATGTCTATTTTTTGTCCCGCAACATACACGTGTTCATTAAACTCAATTAGTGCTTCAGGGGCACCCACAAACCTCATTAAAAATTCTATTGCTTTTCTAGTACCTTTAGATTTAAAAAGGTAAGCAGTGTTAACTAATAACCTCCTATAAAGTTCACTATTTAATGCTGTAGGAGTTGGGGATTGTGCTTTACCAGAATATTCAGATTTACCTCTTTTTAAGACTGACTCTAAAAACCCTTCTGTTTCAATAGCTGAAGGTGTTTTCCAACCTAATGTATGTGCAAAGTTTTTTAATAGTTCATTAGGAACATTGTTAGTAGAATCATACGTTACATTGGTCATGTAAGCTAATCCTTCAATATATGTTTTAATACTATCAAAACTTCTACCATATATTTTCAATATTTGGTCCACCTTTTCATCTTCAGTGTCAAATTCTTTAAAAGCAGCAGTTGTTAAAAATCTAGAAACTAAGTTTGTTTTATACGCATCAAAATTATCAGCTATTTCCAATAATTTACCTAAATAAACATTAAATGAAGCTCCTGTAATGACTAAATTCCAATTATTACTGGATGGCCAAGTAAGTGAAGTTGTATTTTGCACAAATTTCCCACTGTCGGTCTGTGTTGGTATGTCAAAATTAGCTGTATATATCGGGGTTGTGTCTCTTTCTATAATAAACTTTTCAACATCTTCTAAGTTATCGAATATTTCTTCAGTTTCTTTTGTATTAGGTTTTATAAAGAAGTTTTCTGTTGTTGTGGTTTGACCAGTAAATGGATTTCCGTACACTTCAACTGATAACGTATCTGTTACAGTGTTACCAGTAGTTGGTGACATGAAGGTTATTGGGTACTCTTCTTCTCGTATAAAAAGTGAATATTTGTTATAAAATTGTGTAAAATTTCTAACAGGGTTTAATTCTTTATCTGTATATATTTTACCTACCTTTGTAAAATCAATTCCAAAAGGGTTATGAACATTTAATAACTCTAAATTAAGAGTAGTTTCATTTTCTATAGCATCAAAAACTATATTTGTGGCAGTATTACCAGTTAAAAAATTTTTTCTTAGTTTGGTAAATACTAGTGCAGCTGGGAAGTTCTTAATTACGTTTTGTACTGCTACCCTTAGTCTGTCTCGTAAAGACCCATATAAAACAAAATTACTAACCTTACTTCTATCGTAATTTATAAACACCTCCAAACTATTAGAGGATACTTTTCTAGCCTCTTCTGTTGAGGTAAAATTAAGTGTAGATAAGGTTATAGGTTCTGAAAAGTTACCTAAAGAAAATTCCCTACTGTCTTTAGCCCTAACTCCGGAATTTATGCCAAAATTACCTAGTGTAAATTGTGAGGAGCCATCAGTAAACTGTCTACCTACTAAGTTATCTCCAAAGGTATCACTACCTTTTCCTATGTTGTTACCGTTAGCCATATATTAAGCAATATTATTGAAAGCTTTTGTAAAGTCTATATTATCTCCTCTGTCTTGTCTTACCTCATATAGTGGTTGTCCAAACTGGTCTCTTGTTTCAAATAGATTATATTGTTTATAAATATTATCATTACCATCGTAAACGGTATAAATCCCATCTGACAATGATTTAGTTTGATTACCGTACAACGCTATACCTAAACTATCAACATCATAGTCAACCATTTCTATTTCTACACTTAAAGGATTAAAAAAAGTATTACTTATTATTACATTTTGTGCTGGTTGACCAATATATGGTAAAGCAGTAGGTTTGTTACTTGGTGCTGATGTTGGTGTTAGGGTAACGAATAATAAATTACTTCCCCCATTGATATACCTATATCTAATAGCTTTTTGGTTACTATTAGTTAAATTTTGTGTTATTGGTTCACAGAAAAATGATGAAGTGACAATTCTGTAAAAATTAGGGATTTTAGACCCATCAGAATTTAAATACTCAACCCTAAACCCAACTAACCCATTATTCACAAATTTATTTCTCTGTGATGCAGGTACGTTATTTATATCAAAAACTAAACCTTTAACATTTGGTAGTGATGATAACACCCCACAATCAGTAATGGAAGTTCTAACCTCTAAAGGTTTTACATATAAAGTATATATTCCTTTCTCACTAAATTCATTTGCTGGTAACTTTAGATTGTATAACCCACCTAAAAGTTCTATACCATCACCACCATCAGTATTACTATTGTGGTAATAAGGTGTTAGTATGCTTGCCGCATCTAATTTTTTTACTGTAGCTCCCTCTACTGAGTCTCTAGCGGGAGTATAGACCATTACTACATCAACATCTTCTGGAGATACATCCGCGGGTCTTTTTATTCCATATGTTCCTAAAGCCATATTTTATTTATTATCCTTCTTTTTTTATGTTATAATAACCGTAACCGTAATTTTCTAAACCACCTATCGTTTTAACTTCACCTAATCTTTGGTTTGGTGAAAGGACGGATTGCTTACCTCTTTCAATAAATACATCCGATTGTATTTCTGTTGGTTGACAAACGTTGATTAATACCTCTTCTTTAGTTAATGGTTCCATACATAACTCAATTGGGCTACCATCTAAAAAATTTGTACCTATTAGTGGGTAGTCAGTTATATATTCACAAGACCCATCATCTATAATTGCGGTTGGGTCGTAGTTAATAGCGTTAGGGTCTGTACAACCATTAGTTGGGTATAGACAACTTCCATCATCAGAGGTAGCAAATGGGTTATAGTTTAAAGCCATTGGGTCTGTGCATCCTGGACCTGTACCTAGGATATCGTAATCACATACTATCGCACTTGGTACCACTGGGTCCCCTAAAATAAATGGTGCCCCAGAATCCGTAAATAAGTAGTTACTAGCTAATGGGTCAATACATCCAAAGTCATAAGTACACTGACTTTGGTCATGCACAGTAACTAAATTAGCTAAATTAAAATTATTTGCGGGGAATCCTGGGTACAATGGGGAAGGCCAAGTACCACCCGCTAATTGTCCACCATCATCCATACAACCACTAGTAACATTTAAAGAACAACTTCCATCATCAACTAGTGTTATGTTTGCAACTGGAAAACCTCCAGTACAGTTACCACCATTAACCGAGTTACCCCCGTACCCACCTACATCATAAACATCATTAGGGTCAGTACTACACACAGCGTAATTGGTTGGGTCACAACAAAAATAATTGTTATTGCCATTTATAATGGCAGCTGGGTCTGTGCATCCATATACCGTCCACTCACAACAAGTTGTATCACCGAAAGAACCAACTGCTGGTTCTACACCTGCACAATCTTGAGTATTTATAGGACTAAAATTATTTGCAAAAACATTAGCTATCTGACTTGAGTCCATACACCCAGCATTATTACACACACAAGGTGCGTTTGTAAGGTTCCCTGGTGAACCAAACACAGGACTAGTTTCGTCACCACCCTCATAAATTTTAGATATGCTACACATAGAACCCTGTAAATTGTTAGTATCAGTAAATGTACCATTTGTTAAACCACACGCATTAAATATTGCCGTTGTACAACCAGGATTAGTAGAGGTTTGTGGACACGCTCCTGGACTGGAACAAGGTATGGGAGGAATGTTATTATCTATAACCATATTTCCTGTAGTAGGGTCAAGCACATACGTATATTGATAACACCTCATACAATCAATATCTGGTTCCCAGTTTGCATTTGCTCCAATATCAAATAAACCACCACTACTTACAGACCAAGTACCCTGATTTTGGTTGGGTGTTGGGTTAGTAACAGGGTTGTAGGCTAAATCATTTGGTAGTATATTATTGGTTGCTGGTTGGTTTAGATAGTTGTCAGACCCAATAAAGTTACCAGCACAATCTAGTGAGGCTCCGGCATTAAAACTTCCAAATTGGGGGTCTGGACATCCAAAACTTAGGTAACTACAACAAGCATCATAACCATTTTGACCTCTTGCCGCTGTTAAAGGTCCTTTTCTTCTCCAATAAGGTAACTTAGAAGTAGGATGGGTCCTACTATCACTAGTTGTACTGTTTTGAGTATAAGGTATTCCATTCCAAGTACTGGTCCATCCATCAGCGTACACTAATTTAGGACCACTATTTTGTAATTGTCCACCACTATCTCCAGCTTGTGGTGGTTCACAATCAAAGTTTGCATTTCTATCAAAATTACTCATTTCTTGGTCACCCCCATACCCTAAAGGTAAACTAGTTAGATAATCACCGTTTGTTTGTATACAATTTACTAAACATGCACCATTAGGTGAACCACCTAAATAGGAATTAGGGTTAGTACATCCCACTTTCACTTCAAACGCACAATAATGCCATAAGTCTCCCCAACCTCCCCAAATAGAACTACATGCACGAGTATCAGAATAAAAATTACCAGAGGTGTGTTCTTGATTACACTGTAAGTCTATAGGACATCCTTTACAAGTACCTTTTAACCCAAATACTGTTTGGAAAGTTCGGTAGTACTCCGACTCTGCCCACGCACCAACATTTCCAACTCTACTCATCATGTCACAACACCACGCACCACCATTACTACATGAAGTAAAATCATCAGTCTTACTATTACTCATGCAATCACGGTTATTAAAACCACAACAACTACCTGCTTCATTCCAATATGCCATTTTGTTTTATTTTAAAGTATTTGTTTATAGTTCTTTCCATACCGTTACGTATCCGTTATACTCTGTTCCTGTTTTTATTTTCCAATCTTGTGGGTTAAATCCTGGTGGTGTCGCTAAACACAAACCATAAGGTTCATTTAAGTCATTTATATAGTTTAGTTGTATTTCTCCAGAATAGTACCTTAAATCTATATTATTTGAATTTTCATATGTTTTATTTAATGTACCGTAAGTACTTTTTCCATCATAACGATAAAGTGCGTTTTGGTACGAAACCACGTCCGTAGTTGAGTATCCCACTCTTGCTGAATACATAGAATAATTATAGTTTTTGTTATTTGTCTCACCTAACCTCAAGTACAACCCACCACAATAAGCTTGACATTCTGCCTCAGTACAAAACGATGGACTACTCTGGTTACTGGTAACGTAAGTTTCTGGTTCTGTACCTACTGGAACCATATATGTTTGTAAATTTGTAAGATTTCCTGAATTAGCCGGGTAATTACCCTCACCACTATCCAAATAGTCTTGTATTGTCCTACAGTCTACCCCCTGATGACATATGTAGTACTCTAGTTGTGGGTTTTCGTCACTGTTACAACCACTCGGTGAATTATTGGATGGTACGTCAGTACAACATTCATAATCTACATTATCAGCATTTAAACCAAAACTCATTGATTCGAAATAAGTAGAACCTCCACCATAATCAATATAATTTATATAGTTAATCGTATATGCGGTATATTGGTCATTGACCTCAGTTACTGTCCCAATAGAATTATCTGGTAAAGATATCTGACTACCAATAGGTGGTAAGTAATTAACACCATATTGAGCAAATAACTGCAATTGACTTGATTCACTATATCCTGTAACTGGGAATGGTGTGTCAACATACCTTAACGATAAGTGGTCATACACATCTGGGTTACTATCTCCACTAAAAATGTAGTCTTGTTGGATATAGTCACAACCTATGGGGTCACCCATATTTGGGGGTGCGAATGTTATGGAACCAAATACGTTAGGTATTATTGGATTTTCATAATAAGGTGTTTTAATTACCTTTTTCATCCTAGTAGTTCCCCAAGGATTTGTTTGACTTAAAGTTACGGTGTTACCTGTTATGTTTGTAGTTAAGTAATTATGGCACACATTTGTTTGTGATGAATTAAGGTAGTCTGGTGGTGAACCATCACCCCAATCAAGTTTGTAGTCTGAAAAAGTTAGGAATCTTTTTAATTCTATTTCTGAAGTATTAAAAACACATATGGTTTGATTGTACCCAGTATAAACAAAATTATTTATTACGTCTCTTTGCATAATTAAACCATCCCATGGTGTATAAACACCTATATCGTTAAAATCTTGTGTAAGTAAGATTGGTAACGTATACCCGGTTAAACATGGTGGTGGTGGTGGTAGCTCATTAAAAGGTGTTAAGGTACTACTCCATTTTTTACACCAAAAATCTTCTTTAATTGGTGCTTTCCAATAGTTACAAAAACCAGCATTATTAAAATAACAATTAGTACAATTTTGTGTTAAAGGGGCACCTCCTTGGTTTTGGTGGACATACCCATTAGGTAATGTAGGAGGTATAATTTCTTTACCTCCAGGGTAGAATTTTCTTCTTATTTTAAAATTATATTTTTCCATTATATATTATTATATTCATAGAACATTATTTCATTAGTCTCGTCCAATCCAACTCTAACACCTGAGTTATAATCATATACCTTATATGTGTAATTAATTTTTTCTAACTCTACTCTATAGTATAATCTTTTCTCTCTATCAAAATTATATTCGTTAGGTAGTGTGGGTGGTGGTGTATTAATCATTCTATGTACCTTACCCGTTCTACCATTGTAAAATTTACAAGACATAAAAAAAGTATTAATATTTAAAAATGTATTTTCTTTTAACCAATAAATGAAATAACCATCATTGTTGTCTAACATATCTAAATTAAATTTAGGTATTTGTATGAATTTTTCCCCATTTGGCCTACAATTATATATCCCATCCAATACCCCATCACAATTTAAATCAAACGTAGGTCTACTTATTTTAACCCCATTTATAGGGTTAAGAATTATAGACAAATATAGTTTTTGGGTGTCCCTATTAACGGTATCATAAAAATCTAATTTAAAAAAACTTTTAACAAAATCTTTATTACTTTTATATAGTTCTGCTGGTGTATAATCCATAAAATCATAACCGTAATTAGTGTCGTCATATACTGGGGTTGTAATAGGCCAGTTTTCTGGTATACATGGTGCTACATCAGACATTCCACTTCCAGTTGGGGATGGCACTCCAATCCCTGTTGGGTAATTTAATATGTTGTTACTCCAAATTACATTGTTAGGGTCTGTTTTATCCGCAAATACAAAATTATAGAATATGTTTGGGCTTGGGTCGTCGCATCCAACAAGATTATCGTCACCCAAACAATCACCATGACGATATTGTGTAGCCTCAAAATCTTTTGTTATATTAACTAGTTGAGCTACTTTTTCGTGCTCATATTCGTTAATTAGGTCTCCCCTTCCAGTCTCATCAAAACTAGTTTGGATAGGCACAATTATATTCCTATCTTTATCACTTATCTTTAGTCTTATCTTATTCACAGCCATCTACCACCATATTTTCTATTGTCGAGTCTGAACTCGTTATAGCACTTAAAGGAATTCCGTCAGCTAGTACTTGTCTTTGTAGGACAAAAGTAATGTCTTTTTTAGGGTAGTGTGCGTTATTTAAAAACGGATAGTCTACCCCAACACCACCCTCTATAAAACCAATTTCATATAAATCCCTCCATTTCCAAGTTTTTTCGTCTGTAAAATATGTAGAGTAATCCGGTACATCAACTACTTTATCTGGGTCTCCACTTTCTATGTAATTAGAAAATGACCTTATCTCCACTTCGTAATGTGGGGTGTACTGGAAACCTAAAGAATTTGAATTAAAAACCAGTGGGTTAAAATTCATGTGATGACGAATTTCACTAATCGTTCTTTCTTTTAATTCACTTTTATTGTACTCAGTAAAATTACCTCTTAATTTGTCTCCTGGTTTTAGTGGTATTCCACTTGTTAAATTATTTCCGAATAGTTGACTTATAGGCCCTGAAGGTTGTGGGTCTGTAACAGTGTTTGTAGATAGTGAAGAATCAACAAAATCATATGGGAAATTCCAATCCCACCCATATTTTGGTGGGTAATCAAAATAACCTTTATTATTCCTTAAAAATACAGTTACATATAGTTTTGATAGAGGTCTTTGTAAGTAATCTTTGTATTGATTTACTTTAACATCTTTAGTGAAAGTGTAGACATATTGTGAGTACGCATTTTTAGTTGAGGTTCTTTCAATGTAGTCTGGTGTGTTAGGTGCCTCTTCTAATTGTGAAACTTCATTAAAAACCCCTTCAGCAAACCCGCATTTGGTCATAACGTTATCATCTATTCTTGTAATAATTTCATTTTGTACCACAAAGTAAGTAGATATTGCATCTATATTATTTAACGCAGTTTGTCTTCTCAACGTACCTAAACTTCCTTCTGTAATTGGGTTTAGTACCGTCGCTGGAACAACTATACTAACCACATTTTTATCTGACCCCCTTGTACCATCACCTAAACTATAAACTGGAAACACCACACTATTATTAGGAAAATTATATATTGGATTTTTGATGTTTACTTGGATATACTCTCCTTTACTTATTCCGTGGTCTACAGGACAATGAAGTTCTATTAAGTCTCTTCCGTTTACGTTTGTATTTTTAATAACAAAAGGGATTCCGTCGGAGGCCATAAAATTCATAGATATCCCACCATTTTCTGGTTGGAAGTACATCGGTTGGTTTTCTACACATTTTGATGGGTAACTTATATACACACCCCAATTAGTGGTGTGGGCAACACTTTCATCAACATCGTTTCTAATAAAATCAAATTCTTTTATCTGTGGGTACCCTACCCACCCTGTGACTGGACTAGCTGGTTCTCCGTTGGCACCTCTTAAATAAAATAAATCAAAAAATAATGTTGAAGCGTTTGGGGGAGCAGTTCCAAAATAAGGGTTGTCTAATAGGGGTTCTATTTTACCATACACCCGATAAACATCTGAATCTTGCCTTTCTTTATTAAACCTTACTGCAATATCTAAAGGTACTGACCTATCACCCTCAATCAATGGTACCTGTGTAGATTCTAAAGTAATTTGTAAGGTATTATCATTATCTGAATTACCTTTAAATTGTTTACTACCTGGTATGATTTTTATGTTATTACTCATTACTTGCAGTTATATATTTGTTTAGGAAGATGTCATACGCTGTAGCCCCTTGTCTTAGACCAAAATAAAAGTACTGATGAGTACCTAATTTTATAATAGCAGTTGGATTTGGTGCTAAAACTGTTCCACTGTTATCTACAGTGTTAAGACCATTAGAGAAAACGTAACTCCCACTTGGTGTTTGAGGTACGGCTGTACTCCAATATACTGGTGCGGAAAGTGGGGATTGTAAACCATTATTTAATGGTCCTTGTGTTATAGTCCCTTGTTGATTACCTGTGGTTAGAATAGTTGGGAAAGGTCCTCCAGCGGACCAATCACTACTCCATGCACCATAAGGTAATGCCCCTTGTTTAACCCAAGGGTAATAAGCTTTGATTTGGGTTTGGTCAATACCTAAGTTACCACCTTGTAGACAATTTATCAGTTCCCCATCATTAACCACCAAATTTAGTGGTGTAGATACTGGGGTTACTAAACCAGAAAAAGTGGGTAGGCTGCTGTTGTACCTAGGGCTAGTAGGTGAAGGGAGATAAGGTTCTACACCTAGTTGGTTGTTAGTTGCGATTACCACACTCATGTCACCATCTAATAACCTTGCTGGTCTTGCTCTAAAATACCCCATATTTGCTACATCAGGTGAACCCCACCTTCTGTTACCAGCATTAAATACCCAAGCTTTAGATGGGTCCCCATCCGCACCAAAAAACTTATTAATACCAGACCAAATAAAATTAGTGAAATTTTGTATTACTATTTTTTGTTCTATTAACCCACCCAAAACATATTCAGCTTTTTGATAACTGGAAGGTCGTAATTTATTTACAAAATAACAATCCTCTAACTTTTCATTACATAATTGGTTTGTACATTCATCTAGTGGGCCTAATTCAGTTATTGTTGTTGGGAAATTTATTCCTTGGTGGTCTCCAGATGATGCTCCATCACCTGGTACTGATGGATTAGTAAGTTGAAATCCGGTACCTTCGGCAAATGGAGTACTTCTATAATAGAAAAACACATTACCTGACGGTGTTCCATCTTCTTCCAGTTCCACATGTCTATGGGTAGTTAAATCACAATAATCATCATTAGCACCACTAGGGTCCTTAACTCTTTGAAATTTAAAATGGTACAGGTTTCCGTTTATCCAGGAATTACTAAATTTCATATTAAATACTCCCTGGCACATACCATTATATATATTTTTCAGTACTCTCCATTGATTTAGAGTTACAAACATTTTCCATAGGTTGTCTATTATCAAACCAAATTCTACCGTTGCTAGTACACCGGCGGCTATATTAAGAGCAATAGTACCACCCCAAGGTACCCATGTAAACACACCAATAGCAGCTATAGAAACGTAAAAAATAATCCAAACACCGTTTCTAAATTGTAATTTATAACAACCACGTGGCATATCATTATTTTTACCCCGCCAATAATATGCGTTATCATTAAAACCACCCATAGAACAAAGTGGTACAGTGTCCGGGGAATCACTAGTATCCTCAGTTATTTTATTATCATCACCAGTAAATAAAGTTATTATGGGTATTTTAAATTCGAATTGGTCTTCTTCACAAGTACAAGGTTCACAATCTGGATACCTAATTAATTTTAACATTATTTTAAAGTTATTAATTAACACATAAAATAATGGTGAATAAAAGAATATTATCATAATCGTTAAGGCAATAGCTGTAGCTAACCATGCTGCTAAGAATGATGCTCCCATGGCCGCAGCAATAACAGCATCCCATAACACCGGAACAATTGCAAATGCAGAAACAGACCAGGTAGAAGCGTTTGCACCTTGTAGACCCATATTGTACGCGTTCATTAACATAGATAACGCATTAAACGCAACCAAAATACATGTTAACATTAAACTAATTTGGGTTATGATTAATTGTGCCTGAGTTATTCCAAATAAAAATGACCCACCCCTAAAAACATCATTGGCTGGGTATTCTTTAGTAACGTCAGTACATCTATTTTCTGTAGGTGGATTAATCCCTTTAATTCCGATAAATCTCCATCTATTGTTTGCTCTTTTATTAGTCCCTGTAGAAGATACTGATGCGGTTTTTCTATAATTGTCAATAAAAGACGAAACTGTATATACTCTGTTTGGCCTAAACTCATAAAAATAGTCCTCGGCATTAAATGCTGGTGTACTGTAATGGGGATTTGGTCCTGCCATTGGGTAGTCTTTGTAACTTGTACTAAAGGAATATGAGTTATTAAAATCAGGAGCTGTTGTGTACTCTCTTAAGTTTGGGACTAGGAAACTACCGTTTCTAATAGTAGAACCTTTATTGTCAAAACCAATTCTAAATCTATATTTTGCTCTTGTAGGTATCCCAAAGTTTGGGTTATCTGAAATAACTTGTACTCCGTATTCATTTGTAACTAAAAAGTCTAGGTTCATTGGTAGTTGTGTTACCCAAGCACCATTACCGTCTATAACTTTTCCACCGTTTTTTAGAGAAAATTTTTCTAGTTTCGGTGAGCAACCATCATCTTCAATTTCTATAGTTTCTCTAATTGTCTCGATTAAACCTGTACCTGTGGTTAAATTACATAGATTACCCATGTATTTACCAGGTAAACACTGACCATCGATATAGTTAGAGTCATCATCTGTTATTATAGAACCCATAAATGTAGAGGATGGAACAATCTCTACCGCAGAGTCACGTAAATCAAAATCTACACGTGTGATTCCAACATTACATAAATCATCATCACCCCAAAATGGTACCACCTCTAACGTTTTATTTTGTAAAATAATTTGTGGTAATGAATCTAAATTTTCTGAAGATTTAAATTCTAAAGCACTAACAAATTCTTCTATTGGTTTTCCTTGATTGATAAAATCGTAAGGATGCATAGAGTAACAACCGATATCACTAACGTCCACTGAAGAGTGAATTGTTTGATTCCCTAATGGTACCCCCCAAATCATAAAATCACCACTTTCATTAGTTTTAGTGGTATATTTATAATACTTTTTATATACTTCTAGTAGGGTTGGGTTGTTTAATACTTCGTGAGGTAGTGGAAAGGTTCCCGTTGGTGTGTGGTTACAACTTTGTTTATCCTTAGGTAAAAGATTATATTTGTAACCTTCATCATCTTTATCTGTAACTTCTTTATAAGGGTAAAAGTCTCTAATGACTTCATCTTGTTCATCTTCTTCCGTTAAGGGTATAAAGATAGATACTTTTGCATTTGGCACACCAAAACCTCCGTTTGCAAGTACTCTACCCACAACAACACCGTAGTCACCACACATTCGTGAGTACACGTCATCTTGTGTCATTTTTAAACTCAATACCTCTAATAAGTCAAAATCTTGCTCTAACTTTAAGTGGATATTTTGTTCTTTTCCCGGCTGTGTTCTTATTCTTATAGATTTTGGCATTTCTCTCCTTTTAAATTATAAATATTTAGGGTATTAAAACCAAAAATATCCAAAAAGTAATTTATGTAAATAAAAATTAGGATATAGAAGTATGAGCATTACTCTTTATTCTTATACTAACATCTTTTTCAGGGAACTGCACTTGAAAACTTTGGTTTGGTTGTGCAAATATTACCCCGTCAATTAGTTCTACCTGTCTAGTATCTGGATTACTATACCTTTGTGATACTTGATTGTCTGAATATTGTCCACCTACTTTATTAACCACCCTTAAGTCTATAAGGTTTATTACCCCTTGTTGTGTAGAAATAAGTTTAGACAATTGACCTACATAACAGTTTTGACCCATTTCTTTTTTATTAGGTGAGAAAAATTCATCTACTTGTGATACTATATTTGTAACTATCTCTCCTTGATTGAAACTGGGGTCAGCCAATATGTCAACCTCTAAAGCTAAATCAACTACTTCTGCAGATTTTATAGTTATGTAATCATTCATCATCCTATAATCGGAGATATACTCAGCGATATTTGACATAAGAGAAGTGCTGACCTTAGAACTTAACTTACCAGAATCGGAATATGACAATAAATTAATTAATATTTTATTTTCTTCTTCTACAATACCAACTTTAGCTGGTGCACCAAAAACACCAGGCATAGTATCTATGATAGCTTTATAATCTGAAACTGTAACAGCTCTTTGTTGTGACGCAAAATTAAAACTAACATAGTTTCTTATTTCTTCGACTGTTGGTTGGTTTGCACCACCTACGGCAGCAGTAATATTATTAACTTTTAAAGAATTTTTAACTTGTTGGTTTATCCCATCAACTGGACCAGTAACAATAAATTCAAGTTGGCCTAATGAGGTTATCGAGTTAGGCCCTACGTTTGTTGCTGTACCACCACCTATCCTATATTGGATAAATAAAGTACTATTAGATTTTGCTGTCCTACCCAATGATAAATTATTTAAATATTTATTTAAATCCATAGCTAGACCTTGACTGGCAAAATCATCTAAGGAGTCTTGTCCAGATGAGGTTCCACCACCTAATGTTAAATGAAAGAAACCTTCTGGTGTGTATTCTGTGGTAAATCTATTATCAACTTGTTTCCACTTACCCACTTTTAAACCTGGTGAATCACTATTTTTAGTTGGGTCTAGAGTAAACACTTTATCTTGTGCTAATGCATCTACTTCATACCATTGACTTGGTGAATTTATAAATTCTGTAGATTTGGGTAGTGCTTGAATGTTGGTTCCGTCTTTCTCTATTACAGCTGTAACACCCAATATGTTTTTTTCAGGTAAGAACACTTTTAAAAAAGGTCTTACATCAGTATCTGTTAATACCCTTTTAAAAACTTTAGTTATACCATTTATAACAACTTCTCTCTTTGTCATAGTATAACTAACTATATTATTATTAGAATCGAAATTTGGTACCTTAGTACGGTTTGGGAAACCTGTTGCGTCAAATGGTGATGAAAAATCAACATCGTATCTGGTTTCAAAAACTTGTCCAGCCCCTTTAACTTGGGAGTTTCTTCTTAATAAACCAAGATAATTAAAGTTTTCTTTATCACCTAAAACTGGAACTACAATAGAAAAATCCGCAACAGACACTGATGGTCTATTTCCTGGTATTTTTAAACCATAAGTTCTTGCTATGTTATAAAGAGACGACCTTTGGTTTGCAAATTGTAGTACGGTTTCTTGTAAACTCCTATCAATGTGATAGTGTAGGTTATCTGCTACCGCAGCGTTTAAATCTAAAAAAACTGAGAATATAGAAGCGTCGTTTGTATTTTTTATTAAGTCTGGATACTGTTGTTGGGTGTACCTTAATAATTCATTTCTAATACCAACAAAGTCTCTTTCTGTGTAGGATATTTTATTGTTAGCCATATTATATGTTTATTATTACGAAATCTCTAGTTTCGAAAGCTGAGTTAGTTATAGTATAATCTAATTTTACTACCGCAGTATGTTCTTTAGTTCCTTGACCTGCTATCCTATAAACTCTAGGGTCGTTATCAGCAACTAACGTACCTGGAGTTTCTTCTGTTTCCATAGCACCAGAAATATCTATATTGGTTATCTTTAAGTTTGGTATGTATTTAGCTACTTGTTCCCTTATTTCTGAATCTATAGCGTTAAATGTTGGTGAGTCTAGTGGTTCAAAAATAAATTCATATAACCTTGTACCAAAATCAGGTAAAAAATATCTACTACCTTTTCTAGTTAACAATAAATGTATTAAATCTGATTTAATTTCATCTTCTGGGGTTTCAGTTAATTCTAAAAAATACCCTAGTCTACTCTTTCTAAAAGGAAAATCAATTCCATATGTTCCGTTTTCTGGCATAACAAGTTTTATATATAAATATTAGATACTTCGAATCTAGTATACATATAAGTATTTTAAATGGAAATTTTAAGTAGGGAAGGGTTATATGAACATTCTTTGTAGTTTAAACCATAATTTATAATGATTTGAGTTATTATTTCTTTTACTTCACTTTTTTGGGTTCTAGTTATTATTTCTAATTCTTTTCTTTGTAGTTTAATGTTTTCATATAGAAATTCATCCACAATATTGTGGATATCATCTATTTTATAACCATATAAATCTAGTTTAGTCATTTTAAAAATTTATTACCTTTTGTGTGTTGTGGGTGGTATGGACAGTGTTTACATCCGTTACCACAACAATAACTTCTTTTTTTGTGGTAATGCTCTGTCATAACCATTTTTCCATTTTCCCAATAGAAGTCTTTCCCATCTAGTTTTGGTTTTATAAATTCTTTATAATGTAATTCACTAATCCAATCATCTCTTCTAATCATTTTTTACTTCCTTTACTTCTTCTTTTTGCCCACAATGAGGACACATTATTGAGTTGGGTATTATTTGTTCTTTTTCTATGGCATCATTAGAAAATAAATGGTAGTCAGCAATTGACCACCATTTATTACATTTACCACAATTAAAGTGGTATAAAACTTCTTTACTAATCCTGTGTTTCACCTATTTCTACTTTTTTACTTTCACCATTATCATCTGACTTTATTTGTGTTAGGTCCACATCTATCTCACAACTACCACCCGCACAAGCTAATTCACCTGATAGGTTAGTGTTGTCGTCAAGTTCCACAACTCTAGTTAAATCTACATCCTTAAGTGATTCCAACATAACATTATATTTTTCTTCATCTATGTCTTCAAATGGTGCTTGAATGTATGTCCCTCCATTGTATGGTAGTACGGATAACCCATTATAATGTTTTCTATTTTCCCACATCCATTCTCCAGCTGGGTCCCATTCGTGGTCCCTTAATGAAATTGTCGCTGAAACATTATGTGAGTTTGAACCTTTTCTATGCCCTGCTTTTACCCATTCTATAGCTATTTTTTTAACTCTTTCTAGTAGTTGGAATGGTGATTCTGTTCTTAGAATAGAACCTGAAGGTGCTTTTTGTGGAATACTAATAACTGCTGTATCGTGAGGTCTAAAATATTCATCTTCAACTAGTTCTGGGTGATTAATCTTTAAGTAAGTGTAAATTGCCTCATTTTTACCAACTCTAAGTCTTCTAACATAATAATCATTATGCCATGCATGAATACCTGAAGAAGTCCCTAACGTTAATGAAGTTGTTCCTGCAGGTTTAACCGTGGTACATCTAGCTGACTGATTTATATCAATTATTTTAGATACCCTTGTATTTTCTCTTTTGACTAGACTTGCCGCTTTTGATGTGTCGTAGTTTAATACTTTACCAGAACCTATTCCTGTCATCGAAACCCCTATTAAAGCATCTTTTTCTGTTGTTTCTTGCCAAATTTCCCTTAAATAATGAAATGAGGTGTACCCCGCTTGTAGAGTACCTATAAACGCCGCTACTTTAACTCTTTCATTTAAATCCTCTTGTGATTCAATATTAGAAACGTTTACTTCACATAAGTTACAAAATTGGTTGGGTCTTAATGCAATTTCACAACATGGATTAGTTCCCCAATCTTTATCATTGTTTAAATATATACCAGGTTCACCTGCTCCTGATAGCTCAACACGTTTCCATAAATCTAAAAAGAATTCTTTAGTTATTTTGTGTCTCATTAAACATGCAGAATTATTTGCTCTACCTCTTTGTGGGTTCAATTCCCACCAGTTTCCTGATTTACACGAAATCATTTGGTCGTCATCAGCTGAAAATAAACTAATAAGAGCTGCTCTACGAATACCACCGGCCAAAACGGCATCTGCGATATAACAAACAATATCGTGAACTTCTAGAGTACTTAACTGTTCACCATTTTCTTTTGCTTCTAATATACCTTCAATCTTAACTAAACATTCTTTTAATGGTTGTGGTCCTGGAGCTTTACCACCTGATGTTACAAGTCTTGCACCTTTAGCTCTAATGTCTGAATAGTCAAACACGATTCTACTTCCACCACCGTTCATATAAGACTTCATTAAAACCTTAATTGCATCTGCCCATCCTTCAATAGAATCTCCTATTAGAAATCTCTTTTTTCTTTTTTGGTATGGTTTTTGAATTACAGGTAGTTTTTCTACATGGTGTTTTTGTACCGAATACCCAACCCCTGTACCACCTAGTAATAAGAACATTGTTTCTGAAAATGAATCTACGTGTTCAATTGGTAGGTATGCACAGTTATAAATTCTATTTGGTGATATCTCAATCGGTTTACCACCGAATTGCATTGACCTCATAGACGGTAAAACTTTTTTATCATACACCAAAGAATATTTTTCTTCTATTTCGTCTTTTAACATTGGGTACTTTTTGATATGCATATTTTTGTTTCTAGTGACCAATTCCTCCCAGGTCTCTCTTCTATTTAATTCTGGTATATACTTAGCGTACTTCATATACACTGTTATGTCCGATAATATTTTATTTGATACTTCCATATTTAGCTTTTTATTTTATTGGTTTATGTTTTGACTTCTTCTTTCTAGAGCTTGCCTTACTCTATCTCTATTTCTTTCTTCTCTACTATGTTCTAAATCTAGTAATGTCTGTGATTGTTCAGTATCAATTACTAATGTCTCATTATCGAATTTACAATTTTCGAAAACAACACCGTCTTTACCTACTCTAGATTTAACCATAGCTATTGTTGCCAAACCTAAATCTTTTTGTTGTAATGTTTTGGCTATAGACACTATTACGTGACCAACTTGGGCTTTCTTAATAGACCCTCCCATCATGTCTGTAGTTACAACTTCTGAACTTATAGAACTTCTATTACCTTGTGCTGCAGTCCAACCAACTAAATCAAACTCATTACACATTGTTTCAAATTGTCTCATTACAAGACCTTCACCTTTCCATTCGTCGGAAAACCCCCTATCTGGTACTACACAATCAATATAATCTAATAAAATCATATCAAACTTGTTTCCTTCAGCTTGTAATTTTCTAATCTTATTTTTTATAACGTTGATGGTTATCCGGTCAGATGGTAGTTTTTCTAATATTAGTTTACCTCTATCTCTATAAGGTATTATTTTTTCTAACACTTCATCTCTTCTTTCTACTTGTTCTCTTTGGGGTATTCCAGTCCAACAAGTAATATGTTTTCTTTGTATAACCTTTGGGTTGTCTTCAAAGAAAATTTGTAACACATTAAACCCTAGATTATATGCTGTGTTAGCCAACTTAGTTAGGATTGTAGTCTTACCTACACCTGTAGGTGCTAAGAACACACCAATTTCACCTTTAGCTAATCCACCATCTAGTAAATTATCAATCCCGTTAATCCCTGTTGGTATTGGGTTCCTGTAGTCTTCTTCTAAGGCTTCCGCTATATCATCGAAAACGTCCAAACAACTATCAGTGTTTTCACCAACTCGTATAGCTTCCCTAATATACTCTTCACACTTATCATAAGACTCAAAATCACCCTGTTCTAAAATCTTATTAACTTTACCTATAGCTTTTTTTAATTCTTGTTGCTTACAAAATTTTAATCCTTTTTCTTGTACCCATAAATAATCTTCTAAACTCGCGTTTTGAACCTCAGTAATCATATCAAAAATGGTCTTTTTTGCCATTTCACTATCCACCTCTATTTTAGTTAATTGTGTTAGTGTTTCGAATGTTGGGGTTGTCTGATATTTTTCATGGTACTCTTTTGTCATTTGAGCAATTAATTTAAAATACTGGTTATCAAAGTACTTTGCATCAATCACATCAATGATGTTTTGACAATATTTTTTGTCTGTTATAATTTGGTTAAGGAGTTTAATTTGGAAATTATACCCCAGATAACCGAAGTTACTACTACTATTCATTTTTATAATTTTTTAGGCTATTATAAATATCTTTTAGAGTTCTAAATTCAGATATTCTTTAACTAGTTTTTTTCTTGACAACGTGTCAGTTAGCTCACTTAAAAAATGTGGAACTAGCGGTCTTATGTCTACTGTGTATCTTATCCTTCCAGGATAAACATTAGAAGGAATAATTTTATGTATCAAAGTATCTGTGTTTTGTTTAACATACAAATGAAACACTTCATCATCACTCTTTTCTAGGTCTTGGTCTGACAAATTTACTTTACCAGAGTACTGATTATATTTGTCGTACATGTAATTAATAGCTTTGTTTTTTAAATTTTCTTCTAATTCTGTGGCAATATCTGAAATAGTATAGTATAGGTCTAGAGACTTTGATGCTTTAGGATTAAAGTTCCTCACATTAAAGTATCTTTGACACACTATATTATTATCTAACATCAGTAAAAATTCACATTTAACTACTGATTTCTTGTCTTCAAATTTCCAATTAGCTTTTTCTTTCATAATTTTTTATTTCTTTTTTTGTTAGTCTTATAAATGGTTTGTAAAATTCTGTCCACCCATCATCTTTCTTAGGAAGTACGTTAAATATACCATCTTCTGACATCATTGTCACTATATTTTCGTAATTTCTTCCTTCTGGGTCAAGATTTTCATCAATTAATGATAAAATATCTTCTTTTGCTTCTTTATTCAAAAAAACTTCAGTTAAGTCTACTAGTTTTTCGTTGATTTCAAAAAAGGTATCTCCTTTTCTACCGTCAGCACAAATACCTTCAACTAAGTTACTCAAACCTTTATTTTTTATTTTTTCTTCTTTAACTAGAACGTTAGCTTTATTTATAACATCCGTTAAAGTAATTGTTTTTTCTTCTATTTCTGGAAAATAAGTTTTTATTGTTTTTTCACCTAAAAACTTAACCCCTTTAATGTTATCACTTTTGTCCCCAAGTAAAACCTTTAATAATGTAACGTTTGTAGTTGGTATTGTCAATTTTGCAATAGTTACTTTATCATCTAACTCTATTTTAGAACCATCATTAATAAAAAGTACTTGTGTGTGACTTGAAACTAACTGACTCAAATCTTTGTCATTAGTTAAAATTAATTTGTTTTCTTTGGGGGTGTTTTTACAATAGTACGCTATACAATCGTCTGCTTCACAATTATCAAATTCAGCTTGTCTTACAAATACTTCTTCTAGATATTGTGTGATTCTATTTTTTTGTCTAAATAGGTCTGTTCTTTGGTCGTCTGTTAACCTTTTTCTTCTATTGATTTTATAGTTTTCGTATATTTCTTGTCTATAAGAGGCATTGTTTTTACCATCCCAGAAAACCACTACTTTATCGTAATCTTTTTCTATTAGGTACTTTCTTATTGTATTTAAAAAGTGATATATAGCTCCAAAATGTTTACCATTATGGAAATAATCCTTTACGCCGTGAAAGCCTGTTTGAAGTAAGCTATTACCATCAATCAATAAAGTGTTCAATTTTTTTGTGTTTAAAGGTTAATAACTAAAACAATTCTCCTGCGTCTTCTACTGATAAATTATAATCACCTTCTGACCCAATAATATTTTTCCAATATTCCGAGTTTTCAGACTTATATTTTTCAATAGATTTTTTTTCTTCTGCACTATCTTTTCCTTTTAAAAATCCGTGTGGTGTTACTAAGATTTTTCCGTCTTCGTAACCTAAACCATTCACATGATTTTTCATAATAGATATTTTGGTTCTACTAGCAAATTTAACTTTTCTTTTATCTTTGGTTGCCGTTATTTTGGATATCCCAGCATTTTTTTGGTTACCGTATAAAAACACAATAGTAGAATTTAACCATAATGACTCACCTCCTTTAGCTTTGATTTTTGGTTGACTAAATGGATTGTCTGGTAACTCTACCCATGGTTGATTTACCGTAACTAGAGTATTTAAGAATTTACAACTTTGTTTTCTTGACCCAGTTATTCTTTGGTTGATACCCATACCTATTTTATCTGCCAAAGTACTAGCATTGTGTTGTTTACCACCTTTACCATCAAAAGTCATTTTACAAGGAACAGACCCTACAGAATCCCATAAAAACAATAAATCGTAATCTAATTCTCCTTTTTCTTGAGCGTCAAGTAATTCATTAATATAGTCTGTAATTTGTTCTATATAATTAAAGTCGTTATTAAATAAGAAAAATCCATCCCATTCTCCTTCTTCATTTAATTCACATTCAAAACCCATTAGTTTTGCGTGGTCAAAATCCCATTTTTGTTCAGTTATTAAAAAAACTGGTAATATTTCTTTTCTTTGGGCGTCCACAGCTGTCTTAACTAAAGCTGTTGTTTTACCAGTATCACTATGTCCTAAAAACATATTAATATGTCCCATAGCTGGGCCTGGTAAACCTGTAGCGTCTAAGAAAGCTTCACCTAAATCTAGAAACCTATCTTTTTTAAATGCTGCTTTCTTAGAAAACTTTGACTTTATATCTTTAAAATTTTTCTTTTTTATAGCCATTGGTTATTTTATATTAAAATGGTAAATCTTCGTCTGTTGGTGTGTTAGCTTGTGGGTCAACAGTTGTTGAAGTTGTTGTTTGTGTCATTTGTATTGTTTCAACTGTACTATCACCAAACTGATACTTTTTAAGGTCGTTGTTCCATCTTGGTGTCTCACCTTTTGATACAGCATCAAGATATTCTACCGGTTTTTGTGAATAAACGTCAGTCCAACCTTCTGCATTGTCTGTCCATTCTTTTAACTTTTCTGTCTCTGTAGATAATGCACTTTGGTCATCTGCCATCACCATAGAAATTACTGTGTAGTTTCCTTTTCCGTTTGGTAGTGGTACTGATTTTAACATAAGGGTTAAATCTCTTCCTTCAGTAACATTAGTTATGTCACCTCTTTTTTGAAAGATAGGGATTATTTTATCTAAAGTTCCGTCACCTTTCCAGTTATGTTTAAATCTCCAAAACTTAACACCATCCTCTTCTTTATCCCTATCAATTAGTTTAACGATATAAAACTTTTTCGAACGGTATTGTCTAGCTAGTTCTTTGTCTTTATCGTTACCAGTTAACCTTAGAGCATCTTCAACTTCATTAAGTGGGCTTCTTTCTCCTGTTGGAGAACCATCACCATTTTTACCTGGGTCCATTAACTTTACCCATTTACCGTCTACTTGTACTTCGTGGAAAAACACTTCTTTAAATGGAGAACTACCATCACTTGTAGGTAGAATCCTTATTGTTCTTTCACCCTCTTTTTCACCTTTAGGTAAGAAAGTAGCAAAATATTTTTTTAATCTTTCCTCATTACTGATAAAAGGTTTGTCTGACGTACCATTTGATGTTTGTGTTTTTTCGTACTGTTTTAAGATTGCTTCTAAACTCATAATATTTTTTTTTTATTTTATAATTAATTTACATTAAAATATAAAACGAAAAAACGGGTAAGTCAATTGATTACCCGTTTAATTTATATTATTTATATTTTAATTAAGATTTGTTCCCTAGTACACTGAATTTTTCGTCTTCAAGTTCCTCTTCATCGTCATCATCATCAGCTAACCAACTATTCTTTATGTCGGCATCATTGTAATCACTAACATCGTCACTAGTTAAAACATATTCGTGTTTTTCTGGTTGTTTTTCTAACTCTTCACCTTTCTCATCCCAGAATTGTGATGGTGTTTGAGTAAATGGTCCACTATCTAAATACCTTAATTCTAATTTTTCTTGTGGGGTTTCTGGTTTTAACTCTTCAAATTTATTTTCTAAACTATTCATCTGAGTAACTATTTTATCCATCCCACCTAGTTGAGTTTCTAGTGCGTCTAACTTACCAATTAAATCTTCAATTCTTTTACTCTGAGAAGTTATCTCTTTTGATACCGTGTCAGCTTTTTCACCTGTTTCTTTAGTCATTGTAACAATATCAGTAACATCCAATTTCTCAACATCCGATTCTTCAGTGTCCACATCTAAATCTAACTCATCATCACCTAAATCTAACTCATCATCACTACTTTCTAATTCATCATCACCACTTTCTAATTCATCATCACCTAAATCTAACTCATCATCAGTACCTTCATCATCCAACTCTAGTTCAGCGTCGTCTGTTGTCTCCTCTTCTTGTTCTTCCATGTCTCTCTGAAACCTATTAAATTTTTCTAATCTGTCTGATTTTCCTTGTGTTTGAACAAATCCTGAAGAAGTAGCACCAAGTCCACCAACCGCATGTTGTTCTTCTAATGAATCTACATATCCATTAATATTAGCATAACGCTCTAACTCTTCTTGTATTAATTTGTTAACTCCCATCTTAATCCATTAATAGTGTTCTACCATCTTCAGTAATCATTTTTTTATTAACTCTTTCTATTAACCCGTCTTTTGTTTTAATAGTATAACATTCACCTGTTTTTAAATCACAAACTTCTTCATACCCTTCAGCTGACTCAGTTTTTGTTATTTTAGTTTTTGTTTGATTACCTAGGTACTTGTCTAATTTACCGTTTAAATTTTCCATAGTCTTTTTTATTATAAATATCTTATAGTATAAGAAAGTTAACTATATTTCTAGTTACTATCAACATATTCCCCAACACCATCAAAATTATCCGTCCCACCATATGGACTAGGAACACTTGCTGGTTTTATTGCAGATAGAAACAAAGATGGTCTTAAGCTAACAAAACCGTCTCCTGGTTGAAAATCATCAAAGTTATTAGGGTCATACACAAGTGGAGCCACTAAAGGTTTTATTCTATCGTTTAATTTTTCATTTAGATTTTTACCAAGAGTACCAGTTAAAGCATTTTTCATTTTAAAACAAGGACATCTTTTGTTGGCAAATTCATTATGACCATAAAAAATCATTCCCCAGTCTTGTGATGTTGGCCTTATTGGTACGTTGGTGTGGAACTTACCTATCATTTTAGGTCCAGCCGACCCATTTACATATAAATCTACCTCTTGGGTCCCCATACTCTTTCTGACTTCCAATAAACCAAATTTAAATGCTAAGTACAAAATTAAATCCTCTAAAGAATCTTTTTGCATTAAGGTAGAGTACCCTCCGTTTGAATCTGAGTTGTAGGTTCCCATTTTTGAACAGTTGGCAACTATGGACACACCGACACTATAAGCATTTGCCCCTCTAGTGTGTGCTCCTTTATACTTTGTTGGTCTGGCTTCTAATATTGTCCCATCTGATGGGCTACCACCAGTCCCCCTAGAAATTAGATAATGGTACCCTATACCAGAAAAATCTCTAGTTTTATGTTGTCTATTTATCTCACCCACTGGGTTATTACCATAATCAAGTCCAGCCGTAACGTGTATTATAATTGCTTTTACTTCTGATGGACCACTAAACTGAGGAGCTTTAGAAAACCCTTTTGTGTTTTGTTCATTACCTTCTGGATTAAACCCACCCTGGTTTAAGTTTTTTTCTTGGTTTTTTTGTTTTTCTCTTACTTTTTTAACAAATGACTTAGCTAATTTAGCTACAAAATTTTCTACATTAGGTAATCTGTGAAATGGTACTCTAACACCAGTAAAAGTTGTTGTCATTGTGTTAGGTTGTATTGTGTGTTCCACACCCTGTATAAGATATGGTCCGGTAAACATAGGGACGTTTCTTAATGAAAAATACATAGTTGGTTGGATACAAACATTACCCATACAGGTAACTTTACAACTATAAGACCTGGTTCTGTATACATTAAATAAACTTAGACCTTGTGTGGAAATACTTCTATCATTTGCACTTTGTGCTAGTTGTTCTTCTATAATAAAACTTTCAGCTGTTGGTTTTGTATCTGAGGTATCTAAGTTAATTCCTTTGAATATGTTTTGATTCTCAATACCAAAGTCCACAGCAAAAGACATTACTTTATTACATTTTTTAGGGTCATTACAATTAGAAAATAGTGGGTTATCCGCTGTTCTTCCCATTAAAAAAGAATCACTATTATATCTATTAATTGGATTCTTTACGTCTGGTAGTGATGAAGTTTCACCAATATACTGACATAAGAATTTCGGTGATGAGTCTATGTAGTCCACTTCCAAATGGGTACCAAAAAGAGAATTAGCCTCTTCTGTTGTACTGTATTTAGAGTATTCTTGACCATCATTGGTCGAACCATAAAAATTAATGTAAGATGGTAATGGTAGAAAATTAAAGTTTTGATTATCTAGTATTGAACCTATTAAACCTAACAAATTTAAACTACCGTTTGCTGGGTTGGTTAGGGATTTAAACGCATCTAAACCTATAATTGCAGTATCACCAATGTCCCTATTAGCTATATCTAAAAATAAAAAATCTTCAAACAATAACTTTCTTTCTATTTCTTCACCAGAAATCCATTTATCGTTTATTACCCTAAAAGTATTATATAAATCTAATTTTAACTCATCACTTTGTATCGCTGAATCTTTTTTAAAGTCATCTACTTGTCCCGCGTCTGGTATTGTAGGTAGGTCTTGTTTTAAATCATAAAAAAGTTGATTTAAATGTTTAAATTGTCCATCATCTAACTTTTCTACAATTTCAGTTTTTATTTTTTGTATAAAGTCGGCATTAAAATTACCAGTGGATGGTACTGGGGTAAAAGCGTTGGCAACATTTGTATAGTTTAAACTATTGGCTGTCGAACCATTTTTTACTCTTTCTGTAACATATATCTTAATTATTTTTCTAAGTAATTTTATATTATCAACAGTAAAGTCTATATTCATTTCTCGGAAAAAATCAGTTATCTCAGAACCTTGGTCACTATATATTAAACTTAAGTGTTCTGGGTCACCTAATTGACCAACCTCTAGTTGTAGTGCTTTCCAAGCTGCCCCATTGTTTAATTGTGATGTGGCTAGTGGTATTTCTGGGGGTAAATTACTACTATATTCCCCAAAAGTGTAATAGTTTTGGTCACCAACAAATGTTCTTAATGCTTTAACATTAATATCTTTAGGGTTGTAGAAGTTAAAAGCTACAGACTCAGAAAGAAATAAAGCTAGTGTTCGGTTGGTTTTATTTAATTGTGCTTTGGCTAGATTATAACCAAATTGTGTGTCAGTATCCGCATCTTCAACATTACTTTGATTTACAGTCATAATGTTTCTCATAACCGATTGGAATGTTTTTAAATTAGTTTGACCTATTTTACTACCAGTTACATCCTCTGTTACCGTACCAGCACTAAAAGCATTTACTGTGGGGTTAAACTCTTCTTCTTTTTGTGAAAAGTTTAAAAAGTATTCTTCGAAACTATCTAGAATTTCAGGGGAAAAAACATCAAAAATTTCTTCAATTGTACTGTAGTCACCACCTGTTGATATGTGGAATGCTCTTTGTTCTTTTTCTAGGTTATTTACTTTTTTAAGATATTGTCCTGGTGTTGGTTTACTTAATGGTGTATGTTCAAAATACCCGTAGTTTGACATACCCCAACAAAATCTTGCGTTACCATTATGTGTAACAGGGTTATTTGTTAAATTAAAAGGGTCCACCTCAAAACTTAACTGTTCTTTTTTAATTGCAGCACTAGGGTATAAAATATATTGTGATTCTGTGTACCCAGTAGTAAAAGCTTCTTTGCTAGTGTCGTAGTATGTATACCAGAATTGGCAATTAACATCTCCATTGGTTGGTGACTGTGGTGGTGAAATGTCTAAGTCGTCTGAGTGTTTAACATTTAAAGCGTCTATATTTATAAAATTATTTATTTCTGTACTTGTTAATGGTACACCGGTTACTGGTACAGAATTATATAGTAATTCACTAGTAACAAAATAATGCATTAAATTATTTAGTTCTGGGTAGAACCCAACATTTATTTTTCTAAAATTACCCCCTATATTCCAATCTCCAGAAAAAATTATTTGACTGTAGTTCTCACCTATGTTAAGGTTGTATTGGTTGATTAGTCCACTGGTATCGTTAAAGTTTTTGTTAGCGTCAAAGTCAGTCCACACAGAATCTAAAATATCCACCCCAGTCTCAATAAAATTCTTATAACGATGCCAAATACTACCATATTTTAAAATCCAAGCGTACGGTAATGGGTGGACTGCTGATAACTGGTTAAGTGTACTAAATACATAATCACCGAATTCAGGCATCTTAGCGTCGGGTTTTAATTGTTTAATTGTTAATTCCCTTAAACTCGCTAAAGGCAATGAATTTAAAAATAAGTATGAAGCTTTAGTATATGGGTTTGGTACTTTATTTATTTCGTTTAACACACCTTCCGACATAGCATTAGTAAAGTATGGTGTGTTTAACATAGAAGTTAATTGTCTATCAAATGTTTCACCATTTACATATGTTTCGGTATAATCTACAGTACCTTCAGTTAAAAATAGTCCGTTGTTTATGGACTTATGTTCTGCATTATTAGACTGATTGTATATTGTTTTTTCTCTTGTATTTATTTCTTCAAAAAAGTTTTTCCAACTGTTAGCGGTGTTTAATATATTTATAGTTCTTTTTTCTAAATAATCCCTATATGTCTCAATCATTGTACTAGTTGTCCACCAAGCGTCACAGAAAAAATGTGGTGGTGTAATACAGATTGTATCTTCAACACCTTCTGCTGTGGACAATAATGAAGTAAATGATTTTATTGAGTCACCATAAACTAAAGAATTAGTTAAACTTATTAATTCTTGTCTAGAACTAATATATTTACCGTTAGCTAAGTTTATTTTTGTCCATGGACCGTATAGAATCTCACTTGTTGAACTGTCAATTTCTTCACCTTGTGTTAGATTAAAATCAGCTAGAGGGTAGGTGTCTAATATGTTATCTGTTTCTGGTTGTGTTAATAAAGCCTCCTTCATTCTAACCACTTGGTCTTGTATGTCTAATTCTGTGGATTGGTATTGTGCGCTAACCAATAAAGAATAAGGGTATATTTTAAATCTACTATTATTTATTTTTTCTCTAACGTATGGGGTAACGTATTCGTCCCTCACTAATAGTTGGTAGTCCGTTAATGGTGCTATAGTTCTTAAATACAATAAGAAAGTATTGTAGTCCCATGTTTGGTTTTTTAGTAGTTCTTGTAAATCAAAAAATCCATTTGATTTTTCTAATATCGTTGCAGTTTCAAATTTAGCAATATTTTTTAATAGCAAGTCAGATGTGTTCTGTTTGTATCTAAATTGTATTCCAGAAAAGAATCCGTGGATTGTAGACCTATCCCATATTTCATATGTAAAGTCCACTTCATTAGAATTTTGATAACTGTTAGTCCCGAACACGTCAAATGATGTTGTTGGTACCCAATTCTCCCCTATCATAGACCCACCAAAATTAAAAGTATTTTGTCCAGTATCTTTAATTGTTGAAGCTTTTAAGAATTCCTCCACAAATTCTACTTCAGGCCAAGATTCATTTTTATAGGCTTTAGTTTGTGATACAACTTTAACAGCTCCTGGATATGTTGTAACAAAAGATGTACCACCATCATCATTTTCTTCTCTAACATAATAATGAGGCCAAGGATAAATAAAATTATCTTCTGGTAACTCAGAACTAGTAGCTCCTTTTCCACTTCCTTTTACAGCGTTTAATCTATCTGGATTATTTCTTTGACCCATAGAATTTAAATGAACATCATTAAGTAATCTAAGGAATGTGTCTGCATTAGCTATAACCATCCCCAGTAAATTTCTAACTGTTGGTCTAAACCCTAAACCTTGTTCACTTTCGATTACTTGGTTAACTAAATCTGTTAGGTTTTTTTCAACTGCTTGTCTTTTTTCGTTAAATTTAGTAAATATGTTACTTATCTTAGTTTCAAAAGAAGATGGTGTACCTTCAAATATAAACCACTCTAACCCATTATTTTCCCTACCTTCTGGAGCAAGTGTGGTAAAGTCTTGATATCTTATATCTATGGGTATAGCTTTTGGTCCTGCTTTACCAAATGTAGGGTTTTCTGTTAATTGTTCATTATGTTCAGCTATTACCTTTTTTAGTTTATCTCTTCCTGCTTCACGTTTAGGTAGGTCGTCTTGGTAACTTTTTTTCCAACTATATACGGTAATGTCTCTTACGTCGTCATGGTATTCGTTTAAACCCCCAACATCCATAAATGTCCTTCTCCAACCACCACTATCCATAACCTTAGCAGTGTAAGATTCCAATATTCTTTCATATTTGTCTATATCGTCTAAAGATTTTAAATTTTGTTTTTTTAATTCTTTTTCTATAGTTTCTTCTAGTGTTTTAGCTTTACCAGCTAACTCTCTAAGTGTTAAGTGTGGTACTGAATCACCTAATAAATCATTTCTTTTATAGTTTTCGTAAACTTCGTTTAGGGTTTGCATCCCTTTTGTGGTTGTAAAACTATCTACATCATCATTTTCTACGTTTGTAACAGAGTAACTCCTAGCATACATGTATGGTGCATTAAGTAATTGTGAAACATTTATATCAGCTAATAGTGCTGCCACCCTACCAATAAAATCACAAGTAACGGTATAGTTACCAGTTTCAGGGTCAAAATTAGCGTTAAATTTTCTAAGCATTAGGTGGTATTGTACCGCTTTACCATAATACCCTTTTAAAGTTAGTAAGAAAAGTGGGTATGGTAGATTAAAAAACACAGCATAAGCAGAATTGTTACCCTGTTCAAATAGTGTTTTACCTCTAACGTCAATAAATGTCATATTTACTTGTGGTATGTATGACCTATCATAAGTAACACTTATATTAGATATACCAAAAGACTCACTATCTAATCTGTTTTTAATACTTTCTGACGTATAGTCTAGTCCAGAAAATGGGTCTTTTTTTGTTGTAAACATCTTTTGGTTTACTGGACCTCCTTGGTTGGCACCACCCGTTTCAGTGTCTGTCCAATCAGATGTCATATAGTCCTTACCCCCTGGTTTTAAAAAATTAATCTTACCTTCGAACACATCAACTAAAGATTCTGTTTCCATACCAGAACCAGTAATAACTTTACTTCTAGGTACTACCCTAGCTTGTAAATTTGCGTATATTGTTAACTCCTCCTGATTAACTAGTCTATCTTGTGGGTTACCGTTATTATCCACTACCTTATTAGGGTCAACTAAAACTATATTGTTTTCAGCAAATTCGACAAGTATGTTGTCGCTATTATAAATTTCATTAGCCATATAGTTTTACTAGTAGGTGTTTGTTGTGTTAGGGTTATTTAAGTCCTCATCGGATTTACCATAATAAAAATAATAATCATCAACAGATTGTTTATACTGTTGTAACGAAGCTACTAAAGGATAAGGAACAGTCAATACTCTACCGTCTTTTATATTCCACTCTAACCCACCAGCGTCTGGGTTACCCTGTAGGATTAGCCAACCAAAATATGGAGAACCATAATACTCTTGGCTTATTTTATCCAATCTAGATTTGCCCACCTTATAAATAACTTTTTTATCTGATGGTTTTGGGGTTATCCTTATAAACGGTACGCTTTTTGGTTTACCGTTTATAGTGAATTGTTGGTACCTATTATAGTAATCTGACATTTTATTTAAATTTTAAATTAAAGGTTGTGTTAGTTTCATTTTCTAATGTGTTAACTCTTCTTATTATTTCTTCATAACTAGCATCTTCTACTTTTACATACGATAATTTTCTTTCTTTATCTGTTTTTACGTCACATATAGTAGTAGCATCACCATTAACTGGTAACCCTTCAACTATATTACTTTGTCCCTCAGGTGCAAATCTTTGTGATACTTGTTGTTTAGCTGTTACCATATTACCTAAGAAATAATCTTCGTTTATAGATATACAATCACCAAATGACTTTATAGTTTCCTCCAACCATGTTGGGTCAGACGAACCAATTTCTAAAGCTTCCCGGATTCCATCCCATAAAGAACCATTATTATTAATATATGGTTTGTAATTTTGTTTAAAGTATTGTAGGTTGGTTGTCATAACACTATCTGTAATTGATTTATCAATAGCGACATGTGAAAAAGCAAACACTGAGGATGCGTCAGCACTTAATCTATTACTTTGTGTTGGGGCTATTTCTATTTGACTTACGAACGGTAGTACCGTCCCACTAGAAAATGCTACCATCCTACCTGGTTTGGTTAATGTAAATGGTGTCGACAATGACGAGGTGGATGAAGTACACAGACCACCTTGTTCATAACAAGACACACTTATATCACCATTAAACACAGCGGAATAATACGTCATAACATTAGTTAAATATTCATAATCTAAACCTAACTCAATTAATGTGTTTGCAGCTTGTGTTGGTTGGTTTGGTGGGGAGGATGATGAATGTACGTCACCACTACTCCCAGATAAACTAAACACCGTAGTTTTACCATCAGTAATATAACCATCACACCCTCTACCAATGGCATTCATCCTATTCACGTTATGTATATAATCTAAAGCTTTATTTCTCATACCACTTTCAGTAGATACTAAAACATCAGCCATTTCTCCTTGTACTTCTTCTGCTTTTTCTTTTAAGAAATTTCTAAGTCTTCTTTTTTGTTTATTACTAGGCCCAGTAGTTTGTTGTTGTTGTTGGATGTATGTTAGGTCGTTATCGATATCTTTTATGAATGAATCGAAGAACGTATTTAATTTAGCTTGTGGGTCTAGTGGTATTCCAACAAAATTTGCTGGTATTGTGGTATATGTGCCCACACCAGTTGTTTTATAATATTCCCCATTTGCCCAGTCTTTTTCAGTGTATAGTAATTGGACCCACCCATTACCATAATTAGACATTATTTTTTCTACTTGGTTTGTGGTAAATGTCATATACTCATAAGCTGAAGAATTAAAATCATTAAATGTTGTTTTGTATATTATGTTTCCAGACTCTCCACTTGCTGACACTGTTGGGTTGTCTCTGTCTCCAATTGTTAACCCGTCATTTTCTGACGTATCTAATTCCTCTATTATAGCAGCGTCATCTTCAGGGTTACCAGCCCCACTACCTTGTGTTTGACCAATTAAATCTTGGTTTGCGGCTAACCAAGCTTGTTCATCAATATCGTCATCTGTAACAGTTAGGAATGCTCTATCATCAAACATCTCTGTATTTGCATAATAATTAAACGAAAGAGCATTTTGTAACCTATTAACCGGTTCTTTCAACCCTTGTCCCCCAATATAGTTAAATGTAATGTTAACAGATGCTATCATGGGTTGTACACCAATACCTTCTGGATTTAAATCAAATAAATTATCGTCATAAGTAATAGATAGTTGTTGTATAGCTATTTTTGTGTGGTAAAAATCACCCACCCTTAATACACAGATTGGTGGTGCTCCAAAAGCTGTGTTTCTTGCGGCGTCTTCAGTAGATAAAATCCCATCCCCTGTTTTTGTAGGAATGGTAGCACCTGGTCTAACACACTGATTTAGGAATGTTAATCTACTATTTAAACCTTCTGGAGTCATTGAATGAAAAGCTGGGTGAAAAAACTTGAATTTTTCTTTAAGTGTATCAAATATAAATTCATTTTCTTCTTGTAGTAAATCAAAGTAGTCACACTCGGTAACCATTTTCATTAAAACTTTATTAGCTATTTCTCTTCTTGTGTTTTTTTGTCTCTGTTGTTTTATTTTTTCTTCTGGTGGTGTAGGTCTTTCTACCCTACGTGGTGGTTTAGGTGGTTTAGGTGGTTCAGGGTCTTTAAGTATTTCAACACCAGTAATTCTAACCGCTCTACAGTCTGCAGCACCTGCAGTATACACTGAATTTGGACCTGTCTCTGCGGTATTACAAAAACTCTCACCTAAAGCTTGTGGACCGGGAAACTGTAATCTTCCATTATCCATATAACTTTTAAAAGCTAATCCCCCATCTAACAGATACGCTTTAAACATTTTTTCTACCGAATTTAATCTTCTTTTTGATAGGTTATTATTGTAACTAGCTGAAGCTATTGAACTGGCAGACCCTTCCATATTTAATATTACAGTGTAAAGTCCGGTGTCTAAAACTTCTTTAAGAGCTTTAGCAAAAGCTGGCCATCTAGTTAGCCACTGATTTTTCGCACCGTCTGAGTCATCAAAGAAGTTTTGTAAAGCTGATTTAGATTCTTCATTTGGTGCTCTATTAACGTGTTCTGTAACTGAGTTGTCTGTAGCTAAATAACCACCAAATTTAGATTCACTTCCTGCGGCACACTCAACGTAACTTACCGAAGACGTAGTTTGTGTTGTATTAGGGTCGGGATAGTCATTATCAAAGAAAAAAGACAGTGGTGGTTGTATAAAAGATTGTAAATCTGGAATATCTGTGGTTGGTACTATCGTTCCCGGTTCACCATCATTAGTCTCAACTAATAGTTCCTGTATGGAATCGTTATCCATACCTGGTGTATTAAGCATTTCTTGTATTTGAGTTAGTTCGTTTACTGAGAATTGTTGCCATTTTCTAGCTAAATCATATATATCGTATTTTTTACACCCAGCGAAAAAAGAATCAAGAATTTCATCCGTTTCTTTAGGTCCTAATTTTTGTAATTCTTTTCTAACAAGTAAGTTTAAAATACTGGGATGGTCAACTACTATCTTAAATTTTAAATTACCACTTCTATCTGTGTGGTTATATGTGTATATTGGTTCTGGTCTACCAACAAACTGATTGGATGTCCAATTAGGTTGACTTGCTTCATCTACAGATAGGTCATAAGGGGGAAACCACATAATCCTACCACCATTTGGTCCTCTTTCACAAGCTGGTAAATCGTTATACGTTAACCCTTTTTGTGTGCTTGTTCTCCAAGCTAAATTTTCTAAAGAGAACATATATTTTTTAACTTTAGAATCGACTATATTAGTGGACCCTTTTCCACTTTCGTCTGTTCTCCAAGGAGCAATATTTAAATTATAAGGACTATCTAACACAGAATAAGTTTCAAATCTATGATTCATAGATTTTTTCTGTAGTTTACTATAATTGTAGTAAGGGACATCTTTAGTCCATATTCTACAATATTCTCTAGGTTGTTCAATACCTTTAGAATCTACTGGGTCAGAATTAACAAATCTTCTAATTCTAGAACCTTTAGTTAATTCTTTATACCCATCATTAAACACCTTGCTTACTTGATTCATAGCATGGGAAACCGACTTAAGTCTAGCTCCACCTTTTGGGATGGAATCTATAATTTGTTGGGTAACGTCCATTATGGAATCCTCTCTAAAGTCATAATTTGTAGACCTTGTATTATCGTAACCACTTGGTGTATCATAAGTAGGGGTGTCATCTGTTGACCCTTCAAACCCTTGTGTTGTACCAGGTACTTGTGGCCCTGGTGGTTTATCCCCAAACCCTAAGAAATTACCTACTTGTTGTAAGAAACCACCTTTAGGGGTATCTTCAGTGTACCAAGTAAATCCTCCAGGTACATTTCCTTGGTTGGCATAGGCTAATCCTTTCATACCAAAATTATAATCGTTAGAATCAAATTCTTTGGCTACAACATCTGGTCCATATATAGGTACGTAATTTTTACCAGCGTATGTGTTATTTGGTGGACTAACCATGTCAGCTATTCTATTCCTTGGGCCACCAACATATTCCGGCATGTTTGGTGGTTGATTCCCAAACCCAAGTATTCCACCACCAATAAAATCAATCGCTTCACCTATTGCTGCTCCCACCGCTGTTTGTGCTTGTGCTCCTTCACCATAATTTGGACCATATTTGTTGTATCTAATATGTTTAAACAATGATGATTTTGTTCCACCAGCAGTGTATTCTAAAAATCTTTGTGACGCGGATTGTCTTCTACGTGGTATACCAACTAAACTACCTAATATTCCTGTTATATCAGAAACTATTTTACCCGCGGTAGACAATCCACGAGCTGGTTCTAATTCAAAATAATCACCAGGAATATAAGAAAATGGTATATAAACACCAGTTAGTCTAGATACAAAATCTAGTCCTTTACCAATTAATCCTTTTGGTACTGTTATTGTGTTGTCTCTTTCTATTAGAGATTCTCTACCAGTAACAATATCTAAAGCCATAAATGGGTCTTTCATAGCATCAACAAAATTAAGTCTTCCTACTGTCTCTTGGTATAGTTCAAAAGCAATCCTAGTTTCAAACTCTTTTCTAAGTTGTTGTGCACCATATTGTTGTAGTAAACTATCATCTAAAACCTTACCAGACAGTAAACCGGATGAATCTACACTACTTAATATTTGTAATGGAGAATAATATTGGGCAACAGTCATAAATGGATTAGCTCCAAATAGACCAGCTCCAGTTTCAGGTGGTGAAAATGATGGGTAATACCCTTCGTTTACTCTTGCTATATTTTGAGAGGCTGTATATATTTGTACCCAATTTTGGTATCCACCTGGGGGACCGTAAATATTTGCTAGATAGGATTTGTCAATAAAAAATTCACCAGCTAAGTCTACGGATGGTTGGTCAACAACCGACATATCTCTAGTACCTTCCAAGAAATAAGTACCAGGTGTTACAGAAGATATTATACCAGCAGAACCCGCTGGGTCTTCTAGATTTTTAACCATCATTTGTTGTCTTAGGTATTCTGTTCCGTTAAAACTAAGTAAATTTAGTGGTGTATTTTGTGGTATTATTGCCATTTATCTTCTTTTTTAATTTAAAACATATCCCTTGCCCAACTCAACAAAGTCAGGTTTACCTGTCATCGAAACTTGTTGGAATCTTGATTTTAGGATTTGTATGTATTGGTCATTGTTTAATATTTTCATAGGGTCTAAATTACCTAAGTTTTTACCATCTAAAACAATTTTTATTGTACCACTAGTTTCTTGTTTAACATTAATGTTATCCATACCACTAACCACATTACCTCCATTTACATTAGTTTGTTCAAAAGAAGTGCTGTAGTCACCACCAGCGATTGTACTAGCTAAATCTCCAGCCCCCAAATTAGTTTGACCAACTTTACCCATATCCACAGCAAAAACTGTGTCATCATTAGATACCGTAGCTACACCTTGATTGGATAGTATAGAGGCGGGTCCTTCGGTAGCATAATCATTAACCGAAAAATGTCCAGCAAATTTTTCTATTCCAGTATTAAAATATAATAACCCTCTGTTAGCCATTTCATCAAAAGTACTTTGTTTTCCAAAATAAGGTTCTAGGTTTTCTTGTTCACCAGGACTACCCATAACAACGTTACTTAGACCACTTACAATTCCTTGGGATAATTTATCAGTTAAAAGTTGTACTGTTTCTGTATCTATAGTTACGGCCGCTCCAGCCATACTTTCATTTAGGTCAGCAAACGGGAAATTTTTAATTAAGGAGGCCTCCAACGCTTTTCCTGGTGTTTCCATTGTTCCCGCTATAACCTCAAGAGCGTTTAGTTGTTGAATCATCAGTTCTCTTTCGTCCATACCAGCAAACTTATCATCTTGCATTTTCTGGTCTTCCATTTGTTTTCTTAAAGCTTCAACTTGTTCTACCCCTAAGTCTTGTAACTTAACCATTTTATCATCAACAGCAATTTCGAACTGTCCACCTTCACCCATAGTAGCCATACCTTCTACAAAACTTTGTAATTCAGCAGCATCATCAGACTGTAAAAAGTCTAAACTAAACTGATTCTGCATCATATCAAACTTATGTTGTTGTTCCATCATTCTAACAAACTCCTCTCTAGTCATATCTAACTCAGACGCTAAAGCTCCTATTTGTCTTATTGATGTTGGTGGTATTTCTAATCTGTTGGTTTCTTCATTAAACACAGCTAAATCTCTACCTGCTCCAACTAAACTTTTTTGTAGACCTTCTAAGTCATTAGTGGCCATATACATTAACTTAAATGGGTCAGCTAGGTCACCAGCAGCACCACCTAAAACTTGTAGGTTAGCAGCTAATTCTATAGCACCTTCTGGACTCATAACTTTTTCAGCTAGATTTACGACTTTACCCATGTCCAACCCTAATTTCTGAGCTTGTGCTGCCATTCTAGCAAACCCTTTAACACCATCCGCAAAGTTATAACTGTTAAGGGTATCCATTCTACCAGCGATATCACCCATGAATTTGTCAACATTAATACCTTGCATTCTGGCTACTTCAGCCATTTCCATGGTCTTATCTACGGCATCACCCATGGATAGTCCCATTTGTTCAAACCCTTTAACTACTTCAGCAGACTCTTGTGCTGTCATATTTAAAGAAACTGACATAAGTGTTAATCTTTCTAGGTCTTCACTACTAATAGATAGATTTTTACCTACTTCATCACTTATTTCCGCTAGGGTTTCGAATGTTCTTGTGGTGTCAATTCCAAATTTATGAAGTTGTACAGCTGCGTCTAATACACTAGCTGATGTTTGTTGTTGTAAACTACCTACCTGACCAAGTTGTGTAACTACTTGTTTTCTTAGTGTTAATTCTTGGTCTATTAAGCTATTAATTTGTTCTCTAGCGACCACCCCAGCTTCGTCTGTTTTACCTATTTGGGTCATCAAACCTAAGTTCTCAACCTGTTTACTGACTGTCTGTGATATTAGCCCTAAATAATCTTTAGCTCCTGTTGTGTCTGGTTTGGGTGTGTTAACGTTACTGGATTTGTTTTGACTTGTAATTTTAGCTCGACTATTAGCGTCAATATTCATCCACTCACTTTTACTTAAACCGTAATTATCCCATATCTGTGCCATAGCATTGTTTTATAGTTATAAATAGTGGGGTTTAAATTTCTAACGCGATTTGTTTTGGGCTTTGTTTTTTGCCTGTTCCCTAGCTTCGTTCCTTTTTTCAAACTCACCGATTAACTTTCCTAAATAATAACGTCTTTCAAAAATTGGCATGTTATATACCGATTCATGCGAAAAATTACCGTATTTTACGAGGTAATAGACCTCATCAAGCACAGCTTGCCTATACTCCGAAGAAAGGACGAAAAAACTCCGCCCCAAATGCCACACGGGATGTGACCTTTTCTCCTGACGGGGCTGTTGTTGAAATTGTTAAATCGAGACCTGGTTTATTACCAGTTATGAATTTTCTAAGTGATTGTGAATCTTTAATTGGCATGGCTTGAATCCATATGGATAGTTGTTCTGGACTTCGTTCACCGTCAATCTCTTTTATTAACAGTTCTAATCTCTTAGTTACTGCGGGTACCACTTGTGACCCTTTGTATTGGTCTTGTAGTGTTTCTAAAACTTTTTCTTCATCGGCACTTAAGAATTTAAATTTAGCTCTTTTTTGGGATACTGGGAATATGTACTCAAATTCCCCCTTCTCATCAGGTTTTAAATCAAATTCTTTAAAAGATACAGCTCCTAAGTCAACAACATAATCAAAAGATTCTTGTGTTTTAGGGTCAACTAACTTTAGATTGTAATCACTACCATAAGCCGTATTTCTTAAAAATATTAAAATAGCTTCTTTGTCACAATCTAATAAGTCTTCTACTTTAATGTCAGACGCTACTAATTTTCTACGTAGTAATTCGTTTATTAAATTTCCTTCTTTAACTAAATTTTGTGAAGTTAGTACATTTTCATCAGATGCTGTTAAATAGGTTACCTTTACTGAACTAATCTTGTTTTTGTAAAATATACCTTTAGAAGGTAAGGTAACCACATCATAAGGAACATTGATTTCGTGTTGTGGTTGATATGTTTGTGTTGGGTCCATAATATTTTTTCTTGTGAAAAACTTAAAGTTATTTTAATTAAAGTAAACTACTTCTTTATATTAAATATGAATAAAAAAAAATCCATACCTATAAGATATGGATTAATTAATTTTTTGTAAACTATATTAGTAAACCAATATACATCTGTCTGGTCTTAAAGTAGCTGATATATTAGCTAACCCCTCATCACTATATGATAGGTCGTTGAAGTTTACGTCGGTTAAGAATGTCCCTTGTAAAATCCACTTTTCCACTACAACCCCAGTAGGGTCTAGCATTTCCAAGTCAATGTCTTTTTTATATCCAGCAGCGTACCCCATTCTACCTGTTACTGATTCTGCGTGTAGTCTAGTCCACTCCATTAACGCTTGTGCAGCTGAAGGCCCTATCGGGTCCCTGAAGGTTACGTTTATTGTGTTCCAAACAAATCTACCAGCAACGTACGTTGAGGTGTTTAAAAAAGGAATCTCTACGGACCCTATTGATATGTTCGGTCTTGATGTACTTTCCACATACCACTCATTAATACCCAAAGAAGAAGGGAATCTTAAAATAAACCGATTTTTCTTTTTCGGTTCATAGGGTATGGGCATTTTCATTAATAAATCAGCCATGTCTTATTTTTTTGTTTTAAAGTCTTTATTTACTAATAAATATACAGTTTGTTAAAAATAGTTAGGTTTTAAACCTTTACTTGCAAAATATATATTATAGTGTTATATGCATAAATAAATATATGCTTTTTAATTATTTAATATAAAGCATGCTTTATAAAAAGCTTGCTATTTAATTCTTTAGGCAATCTAGCTTTAAGCTTCCTCATTTCTTTAATGTTCTTTATATCGTCATCTATAAACAATATTTCATTATAGACGTGTAACAAGGATTCCATCACCTCCGCTTTTTTCTCGTAGTCAGTAACCCCTTTTAACCCCTTTACTCTTTTAGAGTCATTTATAGCGTATACGTTTTCTCTAGTCAATTTATCACCAATAGGTATTAACTCACCTTCTTTATTTTTATACATCAACCAATCTTTTAACCCTTTAAATACTACATCCTCTGAAGACCTTGCTGTTAATATTCCTAACTGGTAACCCCTAGATAACAAGTCATCCATAATCTCTAGATTAGATACTATAGGTTCTGCTTGGGATATTGACCTTTTTATTTTTATCGGGTCTAAAAAGTCTCTATAGTCGTAATAGTTCTTATTTTCCTCTGTAACATCTTCATGAGCATAGTCTGATGGTGTTAATTTAACTTCACTACTATCTGTAGGTAAATTTCTATATATGTAAATTTGTGAGGGTTTTAAAATAGTATCGTCAACATCTAATAATATTAATCTATTTTGATTAACACTTTCACTAATAATATTTTTTTTAACTATGTAAGGCATGTTTTATTTAAAATTAGATAGAAATGGGTATAACTCATCTTCTTGTAGTATCTTAGTTATAGAAGGCATCATCCACGGAGATATGTTAGATATTTTCATTCCATTAGTTAACCAGATAAAAACTTGTGAGTTTTTTAATGCACTTACTTGAGCCTCTCCGAAAGTACCAGCACCAGCAGTACCATCAAAATTAATTAGATTTGTATCACACACTTTTAACATATACAAATCTTGAACCACTATTTGGTCTCTAATTTTTTCTCTAAATACAGCAAATTCTTCATCGTTTAGTTGGTTAGATTTCCAGGCTTTAAATAACTTTTGGAACTCTTCGTCCTCATCTCTTACTGTTTCAGCTCTAAGAGGGTTTAATATAGCTGGTGTTTCTATCCCTTTAAAATCCATAGTACCGTTAGTTACCAAATCAAGTAACCTATCACCCTTAACCACATGTCCTTCTCCGAAAAAATCCTCTATTTGTGTTCTCCAAGACATAGCGTCTGTAGCAAAATCTATTCCACCACCTAAATACATTGCTCTGGGAGTAAAAATTCCATTCATGTCCTTAGGGTCAAGAACCTTTAACATTTTTATAGTATCTTCCATTTCTTTAGCACTAGCGTTAATTAAGTAATCGGATGCTTTATCGGTTAAGTATCTTTTAAACCACTTACTTATTTGGTTAAATACATTTCCAGAAGATTTTAATTCTGGTATACCACCATATTCTATTTCTTCTAATTCCATAGATTGGTCTGAAGAAACTAACATTTCTAATTGATTTTGTAATTGACTTCTTAAATTGTATGGTAGTGAATAAATCTCATCGTATGTTGTAGTTTTATCTTCTTCATATTCCCTTAAAAGATTTTTAATTCTATTTCTCATTAGTATTCCGTATTATCTATTTTATTACCGACCATTATGTCTTTAGCTGCTGAAGTACCTAATCTAGTAGCTCCAGCATCAATCATTGCCCTGGCGTCATCTTTACTATAAATACCACCAGATGCTTTAACTTGTAGTGGTCCTGAATTTGATTTCATAATACTTACGGCTTCTGGTGTCGCTCCTACTGGTCTACCATCATCAGTTTTATAAAACCCGGTTGAGGTCTTAACAAAAACATTCTTGGCATTTTGTACACCCACAGTCTCTATTACTATTTTACTAATTAACCTTGTAAGTTCAGATATTTCCTCATTGTTTAAAGCTGCAGACTCTATAATCCATTTAACCACTTTTCCGTCTTCTACACCAATAGCTGTGCCTTCACTAACCTCTTTCATTACTGTATCTAGGTCACCACCCTTAAAAGCTTTATAATCCACAACAAAATCTAATTCATCCACACCATCCTCTATAGCTTTTATAGCTTCATCCATTTTTGCACCCTGTCCAGTATCACCATTAGGAAACCCTATAACGGTACCAACTAACACATTAGCCCCCTTACTATCTATGAACTCACGAGCTGATTTAACGTACTCTGGTCTTAACATAACTAACTTCATGTTATGGTCTATCGCATCTTTAATTGTATTAAAAACTATATCGTCGGTTTCTTCCTCCCCTATACCTGCCTGTTCTGGGGTTTTTAAATAAGTAGAATCTAAGTAAGACGATAAATTATCCTCTTCTTGTTCCTTTATTACCATTAAAGACTTAATTCTTTTTATTTCTTCATTTAACATGTGGTTCTTGTTTGTATATAAATATATTTATAATATATAAAATGTCATAGGAAACAATGAGAGAGTTAATTAAAAAAATATTAAAGGAGGGGTTTTTGTCTGAGGCAAAAAAAACATTCTTCAAACGGGTCACTTTACCATATGATTATAATTCAGTTAAGGGTTTTGTTGGGTATGAGACAATGTGGGAACACTACAATAAACACTATAAAGGTTACACCACCAAGTTAAACGAAGCTTTATCTAAAAGAAAAAACCCAAATACTGACATAGAAAAGATAATTAGGGGAATTAAAAACTACGATACATTTACAAGAAATAACGCTGGTGGGTATTATAACCATAGTTTATTTTTTAGAGATTACATAACACCTAAAAAAACAGAACTATCAAAAGAACTAAAAACTAAAATAAATAAGGACTTTGGTTCATTGGATAATTTTAAAAGACAGTTTGACGAAGAGTCAACAAAAGTATTTGGTTCTGGTTGGTGCTGGTTGGTGATTAAAAATGGGAGACTAAAAATTGTTAGTACCCCAAACCAAGATAACCCACTAATGGATAATATGGGTGAGCCTTTATTAGGTTTAGATGTTTGGGAACATGCATACTACTTAAACTACATGTCCGATAGAAAAAAATATATAAAGAACTTTTGGGGTGTGGTTAATTGGGCTAAGGTATCTAAAAAATATGTAGAACTAAAATAAAATAAATAAACTAAAATCTATATTTATTAGTATGAAGATAAGACTCACGGAATCACAAGTAAAAAAATTGATGATGTTCCAACCAGGTAATGAAATTAACTTGGACGAAAAGAAAAAGGATGATAGGTGTACTAGAATAGCTAAACAAAAATACGATGTTTGGCCATCAGCTTATGCTTCTGGGGCAGTGGTTAGATGTAGAGCTGGTAAGATTTGGAAAAAGTTAAAAGAGGAAGATGTTTTAGAAAAAACCGATTTCACAAAAGAAAAGGATAAAGGGTTACACGGTTGGTTTGAACGACAAGGAGCACCTGGAAAGACTGGTGGGTGGGTTGACTGTAATACTTGTAATAACGGTAAGTGTAAACCTTGTGGTAGGGGTGAAGGTGAAAAAAGAAAGAAACCTAGGTGTAGACCCACTCCAGCTGCTTGTAAGGGGTTTAAAAATGAAAGTATTATAGAAGAAGCTGAATATAGGGGTAGAAAAGTAAAATTAAATAAACCCACAAGAGGAGATGTTAAAAAGTTCAAGGTGTATGTTAAGAACGAAAAAGGAAATGTGGTTAAAGTTAATTTTGGTCACGGAGGAACTTCAGCTAAAAAGAAGGGTGAAAAAACCATGAGAATTAAAAAATCTAACCCAGCTAGAAGAAAATCGTTCAGAGCTAGACATAAATGTGATACCCCAGGTCCTAAATGGAAAGCAAGGTATTGGTCTTGTAGAGCTTGGTAGTGAGGGAATTAATTAAAAAAATACTAAGGGAAGAATTTCTGTCGGAGGAAAAGGTAATTGGGTTTGGACAACCAAATAATAACTTTGTTGTTATTGCTGGTGGACCAGGAGCTGGTAAAAGTTTTATAAGTGGTAACCTAATCAACCTAAATAATGTTAAGAATTTTAATGTTGACCAAGTAAGGGTTATGACAGCAAAAAAATTATGGGGTGACGAGTGGGAAGAAAAAATATCCACACCAGAAGGGTATCAACAAATACTAGATATGACGTACACCACCTCAAACCCAAAAAACCTAACAGTAAAATTTTTAAAACAATTTTTACAACATGAAAGAAACCAACAAGTTAATGTGGTATATGATGCTGGTGGTGGTCAAGAACAAGTAATGAAAGACATACATAACCTAGCTAAAGAAAATGGTTTTAATACTACACTAGTGTATGTAAGAACACCTTTAGAGTTAGCTCAACTTAGAAATGACGATAGACCTAGAAGTTTACCACCGGAAATGGTGGCACAATACCATGAACAAGTTAAAGATAATATGAGGAATATGATTCCTGTATTTGACAATGTGTGGACAGTAGATAATAAAGAATTGATTAACTTATCAGATAGACCATCTGATAATATAGAAAAAATTAAATAACTTTATTTATTTTTAATTTAATTTTTGGGTATTTCATACAATAACTAATCACATCATCAATATGTTTATCCTTATCCTCCCAGTACTCTATTTCAGTAGTTTCAGGGTATTTTTTTATTAAACTCTCTACTCTTTTCCCTTTAGACCTATTACCATCTTTACCTACTATAAATAATTTTTCATTAAAATTAATGTTTTTAGTTTTTAATATGGACATAACCTCATCCTCAACACTACCTATTCTATTTGTTAAAAGAACAGTAATTACTTTTTTTTCATTAGACTCACTAAAGTATTTTTTTAGTGTTTCTTTATTAAATGTAAAGTCCCATTTTTTTGGGTCTAGGCTGTCTTTAGTGTCAAGATAAGTGCTGTCTTCATAAGGGGTTTCGACTAAGGTATTGTCAAAATCGAACATAGATAATTTCATATAGTTGTTTTTAAATTCTAAACAAAGATACGAAAAATACTTTAAGATACAAAGAAAAACTATGTAAATTTGTTTGGTGCTTACGTAACTTTTTATTATCTTTGTCGTATAATATAACAGGAATTAATACTAATTATAAAATAAAAAGAATATGATAGAATACATTTTAGGGTACTTAACAGTTTCAATGGTAGTGATGATTGGGTTCATCTTAATTAACCAAAAACAACTACAAGAAAACTATTTAAAAATAGAGGAGGAAAGGAATGGCATACCAACTAACGGGTGGTACAACTTTTATATATTAACTCACTTTTTAAAAGCACCATTATTGTGTCCTATGATTCTTATAGTAATCTTATTTAACGGAGGTAAGTTAATAAAATAATTACCAAATAAAAAAACCACCTATTAAGTGGTTTTTTTTGTAAATATATGTTCTATTTTATTATTAGTTCATGTTTAAGTCATCATCTAAATCCTCTAACTCCTCTGGTTCATCTAAATCTGGATAAGGTATTGGTTTAGCTATAGAATCGTAACTTCTTGGTCTTTTTTGTGATTGTCCAGACCCCATAAGTTCAGCAGTATAAGTCATAAAGTTACTTAATTTAACCAAAGTATTCTCTATTTGTTTTCTAGTCTTAGGGTCTTTAACAAACTCGTAACCTTTTTTAATGCTATTAATAATGTTTTCTAGGCCTGATGCAGCAGACTCACCTGGGTGATTTCTATTACTACCACTACCGTAGAACGATTCAGCTATTATTTTAGAATTGTAATTTGATAATTTTAAACCACTTCCTTTTCTGGCTTTTATTGATTCTCTTATTACTTTGTAAGATTTATTTAATGATTTAACTAAATTGTTTTTTTCTTCTAGGTACTTATCAACAACTTTTTCACCAGCTGTAGCTCCCATAGCTCCCGCAGCAATCTTTGCTAAATTAGCCCACATTTCATCTAAATCTTCTTCAGGTTCATCAACTTCATCTAATTCACTAGGTGATTCACTATCCATGTAATAATCGTCACCAGACTGAGTTACCATACCTTGAGCGTCTGAATCCCCAATCGACAGGTCCCCATCACCAAAGTTCTCACCCATCTCGAACTCTTCGTAATCCATATAGTTTTCTAATAAATTATCAAACTGAGCTGGTGTTAATTTTATGTCACTAGGTTTTTTACCTGAATGTTCTCTTAATGATAGTCTTAACCCTAACCTATCTACTATTTCTGATTTTTTAATATTCCGTTCCATTTTTAATTATTTTATATGTTCTCAAATGATGCTCCTGTTGGTGTAATCAAGAACTCCACACTAATAAACTCAAGAGAACGAGTTGGTTTTATGTAAATTTTACCTTCTAACGTATTTTGGTCAATCAATTGAGGGTCATCAGAAACTACAACTCTAAAGTCAGTTAAACCCCTTTCTCTTCTAATAGAGTCCAATATTGGGTTAACTAAGTCTAAAAATTCATTTCTAACTTGTTCATCATTTTGTTCAAATACTAATTTTACAGACACTGAAGAAATAAGTTTTCTAGCTTGTAATAGTAATCTTCTTACGTTAATTCTATCTAAAGCTGATTCTCTAGCTTGAAGTGTTTTGTTACCCCAAATAATCGTACCTACATCCGAGAACGTAGCGATTGGGTTAATCCTACCAGCGTAAAGAGTGTCTCTTTCATCTAAAGTAAGTTTCTTTCTAGCTTTTACAGCGTTTACAATACCACGAGTATAACCTGCTGAAGCGAACCAAGGGAATGAAATGTTATCCGTTAGTGCGATATTTCTCATAACATCGTACGTTGGTGGTAACCAAATTCTAGTATTATTTTCAGTGTCGTTATGTAATACCCAAGGGTAGTAAGTTGCTGTGTAGTTAGAGTCAATCCCTGTGTTATCTAAATTATCCACAGCCTCTGTAGGTTGTATGATGTTAGAAGGGTCACTAGGTGATGAAACAAACACATTAAAGTCAGGTGTTGTACACACATATAATGAATCGGCTCTTTCACCAACAACCATCTCAATACTTTCCTCAACTAAGTTACTATTATTTACATAATCAATACCTGGTGTTGAGAATACGTTAATATTAACAGCTTCTGGATTTCTAAATGTTCTTATACCAAATAGGTAAGCGTAATAGTCAGTAGTTGCAAAATAACCAGCTTCACCCCAAGGTGTTTTTGTAAGGAACTTAAACGAACCATCACCAGTTGCTCCTGGGAATTGTGTTGTACTACAAGCCCCATTTAAGAACCCTGATTTTCCTCTAATGTAACTGTCACCATTAGTTCTAAACTTTCTATAAATGTCCCAACCATCAAAACCACCATAAGGCATGAATGTGAACTTTCTAGATTGTAGTTTATAATACGGACTACCAATATTTGTAGGTTCTTGTGTGAAAGGTGCGTCACCTACAGCGAACTGGTCTGTCGTTGCTGAAGAAGCCGTTGACCCGTATGGACAACCACATAGGATGTGTGCACATAATTCACTGTGTTGTGAACAAGTTGCTCCACTATCTAAGTGGAATCCTTGTGTTAAACAAGCCCAATCATCTCCACTTGAGTCGTTACAAGCGTTAGTTGGTGCTTGTTTTCCTTTGTATTGGAAAAAGTCATCGTCATACGCTCCAGGTGCTACATCTGAAATACCTAAATAAGTTGTTCTTATTTTATCACCAGAACTTAAACTTCTATTAGTTAAACCAGCAGTAGTTCCAAATGGTGGGTCATAAATGACATCACCAGGTGCGTCGTATTTGGTTTTATAGTATAGTGTAGGACTTCTCATAGAATCATAAGACCTACTAATATACCCTTCAAAACCACAAGGAACCGCATCCCATAGGTTATTATCCATTTCTAACTCTGGGTCCATATCTAACATGATGTACCTACTCTTCAATTCGTAATCACCATTAACAGTACCAATCTTTTGACCTACGTAACTGTTAAGTGATGGGTTCATACTACATCTAGTGTATTTTTCTAACACTGTAGGTGAAGAATCTGTATCGTAGTAACTTCTAACTATTAAATCAAATTCAGCTCTTTCTAGACTTATATTAATAATTGAAATTTTAATAGCTGTATTTGCTGCGTTTCCATCAGCTACCGAAACAGCTCTAAATAATTTATAAACTTTACTACCTCTTAATTCCGAAACAACATAAGGTGTTACCGGTGTTTGCCATTGTTCTTGGTAAAAACCAATAGTGTTTGTGTTGTTAGCGTTTCTAAATTCAGGTAAATTTAATAATGTACATTGTAATCCTCTTACATAACCTTTTTTGTATGCGTGAGTCAACATATTTGGGTATGATTCCTCAACAAAAATAGGTACCTCTAACATGTCTTTATCAAAAGGTTGAACACCAAATACTTTCTTAAGGAATTTTTTGTCAGTTGGTGCCATATTAGTATCAAACCTAAACCCTCTATTTTCTCTATCTGTTACATCTATTGCAAATGTTGAGAATGGGTTAGTTAATACGTCGTCATAAGTACTTCCAGTACAAACAAAAGTAACATTTGTAGTTCCAGTAACTCTATATTCTGGACCACCAGAACCTAATGTACTAACACCCCTAGACCTAAACGTCGCTACTACTTGATTATCAAAATCACAATAAGTAGCTGCACTCCAGTAGGTGAATGTCATTGAAGTACTTCCAGTGTAAAGGTTGGTTGCACTTACTGTACTAGCATCTTGTACCGCTCCATTAGCTAAATCCACACCAATGGTCATTGATACACCAGTATATGCCCCATCTACATAATCAAAGAACGTATATTCCCAACTATCATTTTGGTTTGTATTACTACCAGCGTCACAGAAAGGTGAGTCAGCGTAACCATTTGGATTGTATTGTGAATTTAATCTATTAGATGTAACACCAGAAAACGCTGCCCAAAAAGTATCATCTATAAAACCACCAGATGAATTTATTACAGGTGCAGGCCAAGTATTACCCGAAGACGGATTACCAACATCAAAGTTACTCACACCATATTGATAAGCTAGTGAGGTACCAGTTAAATTAGTAAGACATGGTGTTGTTCCAGTAGCACATGTTGCACTTGGGTGTGAAAAGTTATTATATAGTGCGTAAAAGAAAGAATTTAAATCTTGACGTAGTGTAGTTGTTGAACCATCGTATTTTGTTATTAATTCATCTATTGTTGGTACAATTACTGATGGTAAGTGAGTAGAGTACCAATCGTTACCCAGTGGTTGCATTGACCCATTAGCGAAAGTAGTTAATGGACCGGAAGTTATTGATGTTCCAGACCAATAAGTTGGTACATTAGTTACCAAATAAGAAACTGGAGTTTTACCACTTGCTCCATAACAAGAAGTTTGTCCAGAACCTTTGTAGTAATAACCTTGTTGGTCTACAATATCATATTGTGTATCACCTGTTTGGTAATATCCTTGACCTGGGAAAACCCTTGTCTCTCCAGATAGTGTTGAGAAACCTGGTACGTACGCATTATTCCATGAGGTACATTGTGATTGTATTGTATCACAATTTACATTACCCCTAGTCAATATAGACCACGAAGGCCCAGCATCAAAACCAGAATAACCAAGTACCCTAGTAACAAATAGTTGATTTGATTGTTGTAAATATGCTTTCGCAATATATGATAGTTCATATTTTGGTATTTGTGTTTCAACGTACTTTTCAGTACTAGTAGTACCGAAGTAAGTTTGAAACTCACCATATGAACTTATTAAAATAGGTTCAAACGCTGGACCTTGTAAAGTCTCACCCGCTAAACCTAATGTTGTAACACCTACACTTTGTGCTACGAAACTTAAATCTTTCTCCGACGTGTAAACACCCGGAGAAACAAATACTTTGTTAGAATTACTCGCCATTTCTCTTATTATTTTTAGTTATTATTATTATTCGATTTTTAAATAAATATTATGACCAGACTCAAAAGCATTAACTAAAATAACTAAATAATTAATGTGTGGGAAAAAAGTCATACTTTTGTCATACTTATTGGTATGGAACACCCCAAAAGAGTAAAAAATATCAAGATAACGCCAAAAACCCATAATATTTTAAAATCGTATTGTGATAAAAATGCTTTAAAGATGTTTGCTTTTGTTGAGAAGTTAATAATGGATAAGTGTAAACCTAAACCAGACATATACGGTGATAGTTAATTAAAGTCAACCGAGAAGGTCAAGCACGACTCTTTATATGGGTCTATCTTAACAATGTTAAACGCAAGTGTTTGTCCTTTTAAAACATAATATACTGTAAATTTAGCGGCCGGTGTGTTAACACCGTCTATAGTTATAGAACAAGAAGTTATGTTAGTCATCTCTATAATTTGTAAATTACCATTATACATAAACACTTTACTACCATCTGTTTCTTGTGGTGGACCAATCTCTACAGTAGGTGTACTAGTATAACCTGAGCCCATAAATGTAACATCTATAGAAGTAACTGACTTATTAGTAACCACAGCTGTAGCTGTTGCTGCTGATATAGCTGGAATACCACCACCCAATAAAGTAACAGACGGTACACTTGAATACCCTGAACCAGTAATGTCTACAGTTATACCAGTAACCGAACCTCCGGAAATTATCGCTGTAGCACTCGCGGTAGTTCCAGAAGCAAAACAAACTACCTCTGTAAAAGGACCTTCTGGATTTTCTTCTGTTGGTGGGGACTTTCTTTTTTTTGTTCTGGTGTCTACTTCTGTTAAAACTATAGACCTAGAGATTGCCGGTGTAACTTCAAACTCTTCACCGTCTATTAAAAATCCCTGTAATTGTAAATTGTAATTTTGGTTATAGAATCTTCTTTTTTCAAGATTACTTAATTGGCTTTCATCACTTATAGTCTGCATTATTATAGGAATGTAGTGTCCCTTAACAAAAGTATATGCCTGTCTAGAGGTGAAAGTTTGCAACATTACCTTATTAAAGTGATTTAACTCCCTCATTCGGTTACAAACAATTTTTATATCATAACTAATATCGATAGGTACCGGTTGTGGTATTTTATATAAATCCATTCCTTTTCTTTGCCCGTCCCAAGTTGGTACTTTGGCATAATGGAAAGCCCTCCTATCTGGTATAGTGTAATTTAAAGCTGGGTTTGTACCATACTGTGGGTCCGGTTGTCTAACTACCACTAAAAACGGAAGGTCTACCTGCCTGTCATCATCAACAAAACTCCAAGTATTTGAAAACTCTGCCCACCTCTGAACTGTAAGTATTTGGTCTATAAAATTTATACTTTTACCATCAATTTGTATTCTTAGTCGTTCCTTAACAAAATCTAACATACCTAAATCCAAATCTTCATGTAATACACTTTTAGGTAAAAAGGTACCATCTTTACTAATAAATTCTTCTAATTGTTTTCTTCTTTTAGGTGTGGACATGCCATCATATCCAGAGGGGTAATGAGGTTGATTCCTAACTACCGGATACATGTTTAGTGTTTTTTTAACTTTTTTAGGTAGAGCCATATTAGATTCCTTTAAATTCGTTTTCTGAAGTTGGGGTACACACTACAGTTCTATAAAATGGTTTATATCCACCAATGGTATGTGAATTATCATTTGCTATTTTACCATCATTAGCAACAACAAAGTATCTTGTTTTGTCTTCTGTTTCTGGGTAACCAATATAATCACCATAACTTATATCTACCCCTAGTTCTTTTAAATGTTTAATATAGACACTTAAGGTTAAGTTGCCACTCTCTATATATCTCATAATTCCACCAGCATAACTATCATTCACTGGTTGTTCTATTTTTACTAATGCCTTAATCTCTACAGGTGGATAATAACGTATTTCCTCTGGTAAAGCTTCACCGTAGACCCTATCACCTACAGTCTTTTCTCTATCTACCCTAAATAAAACTAAAGTAAAATTAAGGTTACCATGTAAGTATTCCATGCCTATTCGTTCATGAAGATTCATATCCTCACTTCCGAAAAACTTATTTATTCTTGTTATTGGTACCCTATTTTTTGCCATAAAACGTCTTTATACTTTATAAATACTTAGATAATGGTTATAATTATTTGTTAAATTATTTAGTTTGGATATACAGATACCAGAAAAGAAAGCTATGAATATTTTGGCCTCATATAATGGAGCCAACAATTATATATTGGATATAAGGGAAAAAAGTAATAGTAAATACTATAAATTAGGTCGCTCTCAATCAGAGTACATAATAAAGTATTTTAATGATGTGCCCAAAATAGCCAGAAAATGGGTGGATATCGACACATATTACGGAGACCAACTACAAGAACAAAAAATATTACCAAAAAAACCTAATAAGATTTGGGTGGAAAAGATATTGGTACAAAAAGACAAGTCTTTCCATATCTGGGGAAGGGTGATTGAATCTGAAAAACTTTATGCCTTCTGGGTACCAAAATCCCAACTTATACCAGACAATAAAGAAAAAATAGAAGTTAACTATCAAGAATTTTCTCATCGTCCACCACTAGAACACCAAAAAGAAGCCATAGAAAAGTTAATAAGTAACAAAAAATTTATATTGGCTGACGATATGGGGTTAGGCAAAACTACCGCTGCTGTTATAGCGGCCATAGTTACTAAATCAAAAAAAATACTAGTTATTTGTCCAGCTTCATTAAAACTTAACTGGAAAAGAGAGATTGAGAACTATAGTAAAGAAAAAATAAGTATTATAGAGGGTAAAAAATGGGAGGATGGAAAATATGTGATAATAAACTATGACATATTAAAAAACTTTCACTCACCTAAAGATAAAAATAACACAATAATAAATTCGGGGTTTGATTTGATAATTGTGGATGAAGCACACTACATATCAAACAGTAAAGCACAAAGAACAAAAATAGCTAATGGAATAATCGATGTCTCAGAAAGAGCGTGGTTACTGTCTGGAACACCAATGACATCAAGACCAATTAATTATTATAACTTACTTAAGTTAGTTGAGAGTAGGGTTTCGGTAAATTGGATTGGTTACGTTACCAGGTATTGTGATGGAAAACAATTTAGGGGTCCTGGTGGTAGAAAAATATGGAATGTAAGTGGTTCTTCTAACTTAGAAGAATTAAGAGACAGAACAAAAAATAAAGTACTTAGGAGGTTAAAAGAAGATGTAATTGATTTACCGGATAAAATAATCACACCAATATACCTAGAACTTAGTTCTTATGAGTATAAAAAAGAAATGGGGGATTATTTAAGTTGGTCTGATGATAGTCAAGAACAAAACCTGGCGATTCATTTAGCTAAACTAATGAAAGTTAGACAAATTATTGCTAATGAAAAAATAAAAATAACTTGTGACCTAATAGAACAGTCTCTAGACCAAGAAAAAAAAGTAATTGTATTTACAAATTTTACTAAACCTTTAATGGATATGTACGAAAAATTTAAAGATGTTTCAGTTGTATTACATGGGTCAATGAAAAAAGAAGATAGACAAGAAAGTGTGGATAAGTTCCAAACAGACCCAAACACCAAAGTGTTTATATCAAATTTAAAATCTGGTGGTGTGGGGATTACCTTGACTGAGGCTGAAGTGGTAATTATGAACGATTTAAGTTTTGTACCTTCCGACCACTCACAGGCTGAAGACAGGGCTTTTAGAATAGGTCAAAAGAAAAATGTTTCTTGTATCTACCCTATTTATGAAAACACTATAGAACAAACCATATATACTATTTTACAAAATAAAAAGAATATTATCGATACGGTAATGGGAGACAACATAAATGACGAGGATATTCTTTCTGCTATACTTAACGAGTTAAACATTAATTAAAATATTTATGGGTATATAGTTATTAAAATATATTTATAAATAAAAACGTATGTCATCAGGAATAGACCCAACAGAAAGAAATAAATTATTTACCCAACTAAGACACCAGTTAGGGGCACCTATTATTGGTGTGGAATTAGAAGATGAGATGTTAGACTCTCTTTTAGAGCTTGCAATTCAAGATTACGCTATGTATGTCCAAGATTGGTTAATTGAGAACCAGTGGTCTTCTTTATATGGGATAAATGTAGATGAGGCTGATTTAGCTAGAGCATTTACAACTAGGAGTTTAGATTGGGAAACTTCATTCACTTACGCATATTCTAAAATTGTTGGTTTACAAGCTGGAGGTCCTTGGCAATTAAAAAAGGATTTTATTACTCTGGTAAAAGACCAACAGATATACCAAATACCAGCCGGTAGAGAAATAAACGAAGTTTTATGGTACACCAGACCTGAATTAGACCAATCATTTATCGACCCATTTATGGGTGGTGCTGGTGGAATGGGTGGAATGGGAGGTGGAATGGGAATGGCTCAAATGGGTATTGTTGGGTCTTACTATATGATGCCTGCTTATGATATACTACTTAGAATGGGTGATAGGAACCTTAAAAATAGATTGATTGGTGGTGAATTAACCTATAGAATTACTGCTGGACCTGAAGGGTCAAAGTTTCTTCACTTATATAATGTACCTGGTGGTAATTTTGATTTTAGTAATAAATTAATGAAAAGTGATAGAGTTTGGTATTGGTATTACGATATAGATGGTGATGTTGACGATTGTTATAGACAAAACCCTGACATTATTAGGTTACCTTCTGATGTTCCTTTACAAGATATAGAATGGTACGAATTAAATTCAGCTGCGAAAGCGTGGGCTAGAAGATATTTTACCGCATTAGCCAAAGAAACCTTGGGTAGGGTTAGGGGTAAATTTAGTGGTGCATTAAAAATACCAGATAGTGAGTTAACAATGGATTACTCAAGTCTGTCTTCGGAGGCTATAGACGAAAAATCTAGATTAATAGAAGAATTAACCGGTAGATTAGAAAGGTTACGTCAAGATAAGATGATGGAAAGGAAAGCTAACGAAGCTGAAAACCTAAATAAATCATTACAGTATCGTCCATTTCAGGACCCTTATAACGTAATTTAAAATGGGATATGATTATTTAGGACAAAGTGGTCTAAGAACAAGAACTGACTTTTCTAGGCAAATTTACCAAAACAGGTGTACTACAGCTACAATGTCTGGGTCAACTAACATAGGTGATAATTTAAGAGCTAACTGGTATAGTGCTGACACATATAACTTTACTGTAAGTGCAACTACTGGTTCAACAGTGGTATTCGCGTTAAATCAACAACCTAATTTAAATACCTGGGCATCTTCTGTACAGATAAACCCAAACCAAATACCCACAGCAGACAATTTAGATTTACAAATTGACCCCGCAACTGGTGAGGTAACAAAACACTCCTCATCATTAAGGTACAAATATGATGTGGAAGTTTTGCCTTTTTCATCGTACTCTAAATTACTACAATTAGAACCTAAGAAATTTAAATGGACACATAACGGCCAAGAAAGTATTGGTTTGATTGCTGAGGAAGTAGATTCTTTGGGGTTAAAAGATTTTGTTCATTACGATTCTGAAGGTAAACCAGATGGTGTTAAATACAAACTTTTAGCTGTTGGGTTAATGGGTGTGTTAAAAAATGGGTTACTTGACGGACTAATAAACTCTGATGAGTCAGATAAAAAATCAATTAAAATTATCAATGAAGACTATACGACCAATAAAGAAGATTATCTAATAGTTAAAGGTGAGAATAGTAAAATAACTTTAATAGGTGAAGAAGGGTATAAAGTTTATATAAAATCTATGGTAGAATGTTTAGTTAAAACTTCAGTAGGTTTAATAGATGACAATTGGGGGTCATTACAACTAGGTTCAGAAAGTTGTATAGAACTTATTTTCACAGAAGGTTCTTGGTACATATTATCATCAGACGGTATTAAGAATTCCTAACTCTTCTAGGAATTTATCTTTGTCCTCACCCATCTTATTCCAAAAAACCATTTCTTCAGGTGAAGCTGTTAATACCTCTTCTAACGTATCTTGGTCCCCAGGCTTTCTAGACAACCCATTTATTAGGTTACATTGTTTGGTGGTAAAAAATTCTCTGTCCTTTGGGTGTTTCACTATTATAGAATCTCTAACTTCGTGACCAAAAACAACCAGTAAAGGTTCTACTCTTTTATTAAAAACATTAATATATCTAGCTACATTATAATCACCTAACATACCTGGGTTGTTTTTCATGTCAGATTCTTTCACCATATAACACCTTAAAATAGTTTGTTTTGTACCATCTTTATTTCTTTTGGACTGTACGTCACCATGGGATAAAGCTGTACCATTATTGACATAGTATATTGTATCCCCTAAATTAACACTTAAATTATCTTTAATGACTAATTCCATGTGAGCCATTCTAGACATAGGGTTACCAGCTTTATTTACTTTTTTTGCCCTTTTATGGTACTCATCTAAAGTTAATTTAACTCTAGATTTGTTAGCAATTTTAGCCAAAGGTATTTCTCTATTAAATATTTTAGTATGGTACTCGTAATAGTATTCAACAAACTCCTTACCTTTTCCATTTAACAATAAAGTTAGTGCGGTATCCATAAAGTCTACCAGGTATTCCTGTAATGTTTTAGATTTAATGGTGTTACCAGTTAATTTTATTTTTCCTTTGTCTGTTAAAAGAGCGTAATTTTTACGAGAAACGTTAATACAGGATGGCCATTGTCCATCAGTATCTAAACCCATTTCGTTTATCATAAACAAATCATTATATTCTGCAACATGTGCTTCAGAACCCACATACTCCTTATCCTTAACAACCAACTCGTTATTACCTAGACCAACATATGTATGTTCGTTTAACCCCTTTGGACATGAAAAGTTAACACCATCCGTATCTAACACCAAAGGTGAATAATCTCTAACTATAAACCAAGAAATCATGTGTCTTAGATATTGCCTTCCTGTACAAGTAACTTTTTCTCCCATATCCATATCTCCCCAAGGGAAAACATGTGGTGCTGACAAAGAACCAAACATAGAATTAATAAAAATCTTAATAGGTAATTGTTTTCTACCGAAGGACTCTGATTTTTTATCATCTACCCCGTAATATTCAGAGGCTAATTTTTTATACTTTATTCTAGTATCTCTAAAATACTTTAACATGCTCTCCATTGCTCCTGACACATCACATTCAGGAAAAACGTTATGTACCAATTGTATAGATGGGTATAGTGAACTAAAATCTAACTTTAACACATCTTCTGAATATCCAGTTTTAATTAACCTAGACAACCCACCAACAAAAGGACGCTTTTCCTCCTTTTCTGGTATTGCTAACCCTTGGTGGTAAGACCAAGCCAACATTAACATTTTCCATAAAGTAGCTGTACCCATTGTTGATACTCTTTCATATGTTGTTGGTACCATTGTCGACAATAGAAATGAAGCTTGGTTGAACTGTTCATCAACCCTTAGAGTTTCATCTATATCGTCCTCTAAGTATTTTTTAACCACTCCTTGTCCATTTAAAATCTCATACGTATTAGGATGTTTATGTATTAAATCCTCTAACCCTGGTGTGTCTACTGACTTATACTTACCTGTTCTCGGGTTAAAAAAGAAATCCTTGTTTTCTGAGTAGGTTGAAGCAATTTTATCACCGTCAACATATACCCTACTTTCTCTATTAGCACTAATAAATTCTGTTATATACTTAAGACCCCAAGATTTAATGTCTGAATTAATTGTTTGAGCTCGTCTAACAGAGTGTGCAACATCTATAACATTGTAACCCCACATTTGTGTGCTTTTATATTCCTCTACTTCAGCACCTAATTTTAATAATGAATCTTTTCTTTTAAATGGACTATTCGGGTTTAGAGTTGTAACCACATCTCGTATGTTCATCCCTAATATTTCAGCTCTTTTTTCTAACCAGTCCCAGTCAAAAGACGAAGAGTTGTACCCACCTATGATTGTTGGTTTTATTTGGTGTATGGCATCAAAAAAGTCTCTAATTAACTGTCTTTCTGATTCATCATCATGAGCATAAAATATTTTACTGTTGCCTCTATTATCTAACATACCCAACAAAAACATCATACCGTCTTGAGGTCTTAAAGACGTTGTCTCAATATCAAACATTAACCTATGAACTTCTTCATATTCTGTAAATCCCTTGAATAGTCTTTTTTGTGTTTGTGTTAAATATTGTTCTACTGGACTTAAAATGGTTATTAGGTGTCTAGTTTCCATAGCCCATGGATTTAATCCACCTTCCCTAAAAAAACTAACTAAATTTCTGTATGTTTTGGTTGTTTTAACTAAATAAGTTAGACCATTTTCTAGCCTTTCATTATCTTCAGTTTTTAACTTCTCAATAAGAATACCATGTTTACTCATAGCTTCTTGTTGTCTAATTCTACTATTTGAATAAAAATTAGTTTGTTTTAAGTTTCCCACCCAAGCAAAAGGGATAAACTTATCCTTCTGAATTGATTTTCCGTTTATTGGGTCTTCTTTTATTTTAAAAATGGAGTTACTTCTGTAGTCATATTCTACCGCTACAATGTATTTTTCTGGGTCAGTCCCTTCTAGGAACTTTTGGATTACTTCTTGATTGATTTTCATATGTTTAATTTTAACGTTTGTAATATTGGCTTCGTGAGTTCACGAATTCTACTTAACACTAAATTAAATATATGAATTAAATTAAATTAAATCAAATATTAAAATGATTTACATTGACTTCTAACAAAACTATCATTTATATTAATAAATAAATCGTCTCTAACTGGAACAATTAACTCAGAACCATCATCAATAAAAGTTATATCGAACTGTGCTTGGTACCTACCGACTTCCGAAGTGTCCGAGGACTGCCAACGATAATATATGTAGTATTCGACCGGTGCATTAGGTTCAATACTAGTCTTAGATACTATACCTGCTGACTTATTAAGGATGACAAATTCACCAGTATCTTCTCTTCTCATAGAAAACCCTATAGAAGAATTTGCTAACTTATCATGGAAACTCATATAGTCATTTCTCCCATCTTGGATGAGTTGCATTTTAAGTATTGGTTCGGTAGCATCTTTTCTAATAAAAAATTCCATATCTTATTTAGAATTGGGTTTTTCTATAAACAACATTTATAGCAAAATTATCGTAGTTTGCAACTGGAGACCCCTGTCCGTCTGGTTTCCCTTGAGTGGCAATCATGATTGGTTGTCCTAACCCCATATTAGTTAAATTGGTGGCCTTATCTGTACTGATAGATTGGAAAGAAGTTAATGGTGGTTGTATAAATTTACTATATACGGTACCATTACCAGTTTGACCACTTAAAAATGTTGGGGAATAAAACATAGCTCCTTCATGCATGTACGTTGTAGCTGTCGTACCAGAAGACACTAAGTAAACATTAGTGTTAGCTGAATATGGTTGGTCACCAGTTAAATTACCTAAATAATTAAATTTACCAGTTACTGTTATAACGTCTAATAATTCGTTAGCTCCTGGAGCTTCAATTAACGTTATTCTATTGTGGTATGAATCTAACACAGCTGTTTGTGCTGAGGTTACCTGTACTGTTTGAGTTAAAATTTCACTAGATGGTCCGGTAAATCCACCTGTAGTTCCAGATGGTGATGATATACTTTGTAAAGTAATCCCACTAGAACTAACGCTACCAAAAGACCCGGTTGAGGAAGTACCTATTAAACCTTCAGTAGAAGATAGTTGTAGGACTGATGTTCCAGAAACCTCAATAGTCATTCCTGTTGGTGTAATTATTATTTGGTGTGAGTTACTAGGGTCGTGCATTCTAAACTGATATTCGTTACTATCTGGTAACGAACCAATACTAGCTGTATCTCCAGACCCGTTAGATAGGTTAAAGTATGTATTTGCATAACACGATGTAGGTAAACTACCAGTGGTAAAACAAACACCCGTAGTACTAATTACAACATTATCTTCTAAAAGATTATTGTAAGCTGCAAATGATAAAGCGTCTGTTGCTTGTGTAGTTGTTGTATTGTAGTTAGCGGTTTGTGTCGTACCAGTAGACGCTAAATATATCCTACCCATTACTGACGCAGTCATAGATGTAAGGGTTAGTAATGCATTCATATCTACATCAGCTTTAAAGGCTAATCCCCTATCGTTGGTTAATTCCTCGTCTAAATAAGGTATGACCAATTGGTTACCCGACGAATCTATTGCTGTTAAGTGGTTTAAATTTCCAGACCCGTCTGGAATTAAGGCATCTGACCCAGCAAAAAACGTCACATATGGACTTGCTGGTGTTGTTATACCTGATTTAGCTTCTTTATAAAATCTAATTTTTGCTGGCATCTTTTATTTATTTATTTCTTTTTTATTCAACTACGTTATATTCTTAAGGGTTTAACATCAATTCACCATCTAATTCCATTGTGCCCTGTATTACATAAGTATCTGCATGGTTAACTTGGGAATTAACTAAAATCCTAAATTTATCTCCAAAAGGAAGAGGACTAGGGTGTGACCCCAAAGTCATTAAAGTAAGTGCATCATTTATTTGAGTCACACCATTAAATCTTTGTGGTGAATGATTTAAATAAATAATGTCGTTAAATCTACTATCTGCACTAAATTGTGCTACGTCTAGAAAGGTGGTAGTTAACGGTATGTCCCCACCCTGGAAGTTCTCAACAATATTTTTACACTTACACGACATATATTCTCTTTATTATTAAATATCTTTTTATTTATACAAATTTCCCATTAAAGTAACTTTTGCTGGATTTGTACAGACAATTCTTTGAGTTATGTACACATTTACCACATCAGTAGCTAATAATGTGAATGGGAATGTAACTAATTCAGCTGCGTACGCAGTAGATTTACTATGTCTATAAATAACATAACTTTGTACATTATCCAATACAGCATTCTTTATTTTTACACCACTATAACCTGGGTCCACATATAGGTTTAGTCTATCTACCGCCACATTATTCATATGGTTTATACACACAGGTGGTATGTCTGTGGTGTAAGTCACATCTGTGTTATTGTATTCTATTATTATATCTAAAGAATCCCCATCTCTAATGTATATAGCCCTTCCTGGTATACAAGTAGTACTTAAACAACTACAATCTATAAGGTTATATCTGTCTTTATTAACCAAATAATTGTGTATTATTTCGTCTGCTCCTAAAGGTTCTAAATAATACCTCATTTGTGATATCCCACCATCCCAAGTCCCAGCAAAGTACTCTTCTATTAATAAATTTAAATCAGTCGGGTCTTGTGTGTAAGGTTCACAAGTTCTGGCAGGTGGTCCCGCTGAATTTCCAGTACAACCAGACATAAAGGTTAAGTTATCTATAAGTCCTTGAGACCCTCCACCCCAACTCATATTATATGGTACTCCAACTTGTTTTTGTGGTTCAGTATTTAACCTTCTTGGGATTATTTCTTCAAAATCGTCGTCAACAAAAACTGGTCTACCATTAACAAAAATTGTTAGTACCCCTGTCCTTAACCATCTATTGTCTGTCCACTTTTTAGAAAAATGTATTTCTTTTTTTATCGGTGTGGGGAATAAAACCCCATAGTCTGGTGTTGATGTGTCAGCGTAGGTTATGTTGTTTGGTGTTACGGGTTCTAATAAATCATTAACCCCTCCTTCATTCGACAAATCACATTTATTATCATAACAATAATTTCTTCTAAATCTTGCCGTAATTAACACCCAGGGTTCCGACTGGGTCGTACCAGTTAATTGGCATATTACATTATCGGAATACTTTTCAACTACGGTAAAACCACTACTGTAGGTTAGCCCTGTTATGCAAGTACCACTAGTCATACATGTACCAGTATAGTATATGGCTCGATAACCAACCCTATAATCGTCTGTTAGTCTTAAACCTAAAGAATTACTCCAAACATCAATCCCGGAATCGTATGTGGTACCTGTGATGTAACTTCTTCTAGTTTGACAATGGTCGTCAACTATAGTGCTTGCCGACGAAGTTAGGTATACTGATGTACCAGTACAACTATAGTCTAATTGAGCACAAGTGGTTAAACCACATTCCCCAGAATAAACATTATGAAATTTATTTTCTGCCCTAGTGCCTATATACCAAAAGAACCCCTTATTGTTCGGGTATTTTTCGTTTAATGTGTTATTATATGATGTGCAAATTGTGGAACCCGTTCTTATCTTTAATAAACATTCCGTAGTCCACCCACATTCCGGCCTTTGGGGTAAAACTTCATACGGGTGACCGTCTAGTTTCCAAAACCCTTGATAAAAACCCCCATATAGTTCATTATAATAACCAGATGTTCCACTAACACTGACAATATTGTAATTATACTCGTTATTAGTGTATCCCGTTACCGCATGCATTTTAAACCTTCTATCGTAATGTAATGGGTCGTATTTGTATTTGTCAGGCATACTTTTCCATAACTTTATAGTCTCTAATTTACACGGTGCGGTAATAACACCTATCTTAACATCGGTCTTAGCTACAAAAGTTGATGAGCTCGAACTTAGGTATTCAGCCTTACTTAAAGTAACTTTGTAGACCCATCCTTCTGTGTAGGGTTGGGAAGTGGGTGTCATAAACACACAACAAGAATCCAGGTGAAAATCACTACAGTCATCGTAATCCTCAAAATTATCGTTTACACTAATAGATGTACTATTTAATGTCCCACCACTATTTGGAAAGGTGAGTCCATTGGTTATGGTGTTAACTATTCCCGGTGTCCCAACCGACCAAGAACCAACAGTAAATTTCGTAGTACTACCAACGGTAGTTCCAGTAATAAACCCACCAAACGAAGTACTTGCAGAAAAACCTGATAAACACAAATCACATGGTCCACCCTCAGACAACTCACCTATAGTCATACTAGATGGGTCGGTGGTATTGCCACTCATAAATCTAGTCAACCCATTATCTATACCAGTTAAACCAATATCACAAATAGATTCCACAAACGAACCTTTAGAACCAAAACCTTTAGTTTCACATTTAAGGCACCTACAGTCCACATCGTGTTGGTTGGGTCTTGCCTCGTCCCAGTAAGATAAACTTAGAAGGGTATTGGTCGGAATATAGTCGTTACAGAATATTGTAGGTTGGTATGTCGTCCCTGTACTGTTAAGGTCCATATAGACCCCCAATTTATTTGACGGGAAATTCCCACCGGTAGATGTAAATATTGCATTTCCGTTAACACCAATAATGTCATTAGAATATACAACTTCCCTATTATAGCCTCTTTCATCCGCGACTAAATAGAAGTCATGGTAAGAGCTAAAACTCAATTTTGCGTCTAATCTGTTGAAATAATAATTATTTAAATTCTGTGGTCCCATAGTTTATAAATATTTATGTATGTGAATAATATTTATAATAAAAAGAAAAGATGAAAAAGTTAAAACATAAAGGCTCGTGTGATGATGTTCATGAAGATATCACCCACGAAGAATGGGAGGAAGTACAACGCAACCAAGAAGAGGAAGATTTAGATGAATTAGTTGACTTTGATGGTTCGCTTTTAAGTTCTAAAATACCATTAGGCATTAATAAAATGAACAAGGTTAGTAGAAGTACAACTGATGATGTTGTTAAGACTAGTAAACAGAAAGGTAATGGTTTTGGTTATTACTATAAAAGGTACTGGGGTGAAGCATATGTTGGTCCTGCCGTTGGTGAGGTGGAAGATTTTGATTTAATGACCGCTGACGAAGTTGTGGACGATTTAAAAGATAGGGGGTATTCTGACGATAAAGCTAAACACAAAGCTTCCGTAGATTACGGTAAAGATTTGGAGAATCCGGACAACGAAGAATTTTTAATTAAAGACAGTTCAAAACAAAAAATGAAAGACGTTTTAGAGGTCATAGTAAATAAAAAAAATAAAGACAATGGTCTACAACCAGACAGTGAAGTAGACCTATATAGTGATAACCCAATCTTGCAAAAAATGGGTAAAAAATTTAAAGAAGCTTGTCAAGCTGACGGTATAAACCCAATAGATTACTTTAAAAACATTAGTTAATGCCAGATATAAATTTAAAAGGTAAGGAGTTTAGAGTCCCAACAAAGTGTGTTGAGAAGATAAAGTTAGCGTTAAATAAGTTTACAGGTCCAAAAACAACTGAAGGTTACGAACGGGCAATTAATATCGTTAAAGAACCAAATATAAGTTTAGAACTCCTAAAAAAAATAAACAATTTTTTTAGGAATACGGAGGAAGGGTCTTGGCCTTACAAATTAACAGGTGGGGACTACGGTAAAAAAATATTTAGTAAGATGGAAGAACAAACTAGGAGTGGTGAGGCATCTAGTAAAAAAAATAAAATGAGAGGGGGGTTAGCTAATACTCACTACAAAGAACATGAAAAAACTGGGTCAAACCCAACAAAAGTAAATGTACCCAACCCAAATGTGGATTTAACGGAACAAATAGATAAAATAAATCATATCATAAACTATTTATAAAATAAAAAGAAATGGCACAACAAGAACAAGCTGGTCAAAGACTAACAGATATCGCTCAAAGTGAAAGAGATAAACTTTTTCCTAGGAACACGTACGCTCCCGATAAAGACGTATATGGACCACAACATCCTAATGCTATGACTGATGGTGATGAAAAAGGAAGAGGAACGTCAAATTTTTTAGGTGTACATAACCAAGAAACTGGTACAAAAACTGATAATTTTACTAGGAAAGACTTAATTAAAGTTAATACTTTTAATTTTAAAGAACAGTATATTAGTGTATCTGACGACAATACTAACTCTGTAGGTCTTACACCTTAATAAAAAAAGTTATTGTGAAATTAAATGATACTTTAAAAACGTTATTATTGGAGGTCGCTAACAGAGACGACGCCTGCAAAAGTGTCAAAGGTAGATTTGTAACTAGTATTTATTATCAAGGTGACACTACTCTAGACCCAGGTTGGCGAACTATCGAACCAGTTGCTGCTGGTACTACTAAAAGAAATAACCCTGTTTTACGTGCATGGCAAAGAGAAGGTGCCTCAGACACCCCACAAAGAATTCCTGGGTGGAGATTTTTTAGATTAGATAGAATAACAAATTTTGACCAAACACTAGATACTTTCGATGATGTTAGACCTAACTTTAATCCGAATGGCGATAAAAGCATGAACCAAGTATGGTGTATAGCAAAATTTTAAAATATGGATTCTAATAAATTACAAAACTCATTATTAAACGCAAAGCGTTTTATGACTCATGACAAATTAAACTTATCTAAAGGTACAGTACAGTCAACAGACACTATGGATATGAGAGCGATGATGGACAAACAGGAGGGCAAAAAAAACCCAGTACAGGAATTTAAAACACCTAAGGCAACCTATAACATACCAGATGAACTTACAAGTGCACCATCAAGTGCACCACCCACTACTTCTGTTCCCAGACCAGTTAACATGAAACCGCACGCTGGATTAAATTCAGAAAGAATAAATAAATCTAACTTACCAGATGACATTAAAAGACTTATGATTGAGAACCCTATTCAGGACCCAGCTGGTACTGGTGCTGTTCTATCTAACGACTTTATTGACAAGGTTAGTGAGAAGATGAATTCTGGTGAATTTAGTGTTGACCAAATGAGGTCCACTTCTAATAACAGTGTTTCAACACCCCCACCCCCACCAAACAATACAACTTACTCAGAACCTAAACAAATAAATGACTCTTCACCTATACCATTAATTAACGAAGACTTTTCCACAGGATTAGATTATGGTTCATTAAAAAAAGTTATAAAAGAATGTGTTAGAGAAGTAATCACTGAAAACGGTCTTCATATAGAAGAAAATAATATTAATGAGAATTTACAACTTCGTGTTGGTAACAAAATATTTTTAGGTAATATTAAAAAAGTTAAAACTGTTAAAAAGAAATAAAAAAATTATAGGGTATTTTATCAAAAGGGGAGCATTGTCTCCCCTTTTTTAATTGACTAATTCCATTATTCTTTGTACTTTTTCATAAAAGAAATTAATTTTATGGCTAAATACAAAATACTAGTAATACCGAGTGACAGAACCGGTGTTTCCAAATTCCGTTCAGTAGACCCACATTTATGTTTACAAAAATTATACCCTAAAGAGTTTTGGGTGGATATTGATTACGAACCTAAATTAGACAACCCAGAATGGTTAAAACAATACGATTTAATACACTACCACAGGAGTTTACATCCAGACTATAATTTAGCACAGAAATTTTCAGAAAAAATTAATAAGTTAGGTATTCCAGCAATTATGGACCTGGACGATTATTGGTTACCCAATAAAGAACACCCTGCTTATATGTTAGTTAAAGGTAGAAAAATGGATGAATTAATCCTTGAGAATTTAAAAAGAGCTCAACACGTGACTACCACAACACCTATATTTGCCAAAGAAATAGAGAAATTTTGTAAAAGTGTGTTTGTTTTAGAAAATGCGATAGACCCAAAAGAAAAACAATTTATTCACAAACCAGAACCTAGTGATAGGGTTAGGGTTGGTTGGTTAGGTGGTTCATCACATATGGCAGATTTAGAAATTTTAAATGGTGTTTCACAGAAACTAACACCCTTTAAAGATGTATCACAATTTGTGCTGTGTGGTTTCGATACTCGTGGTAATGTAACCATGATTGACGAAAAAACCGGTAAACAAACAACAAGGGACATAACACCTAAAGAATCAGTTTGGTTTAAGTACGAACAATTATTTACCGATAACCATAATTGGTTGACTGAAGAACAGAAAAAAGTTTTAATGAAATTTAAGTTTGGTGAAGAATATGTTGACACAGATACTTCCTATAGGAGAGTTTGGACCAAACCAATAACCACTTACGCTTCCAACTATAATAAATTTGACATTAGTCTTGCACCACTTAAACACCATATGTTTAATAAAGTTAAGTCACAGTTAAAAGTTATTGAGGCTGGTTTCCATAAAAAAGCCCTTATAGCTCAGGATTTTGGTCCTTACCAAATAGATTGTATTAACGCATATGAAAGAGGTGGCACCATAAACGATAAGGGAAATGCTCTACTAGTTCCTGAATCTAAAAATCACAAATTATGGTACCAACACATAAAAAGGTTAATCACCAACCCCGAATTAGTTAAAGATTTAGGTGAAAGATTATACGAGACGGTTCAGAAGTACCATATTGACCGAGTAACAGAAAGAAGGGCAGAAATATATAGAGAATTAATAAGAAAAGCATAAACAATTAAAAATTAAAAATTAAAAAAATGGCAGAAGTAGTAATTAACGACAAAGTAAAGACCCACGAAGAGGGCAACCACATATATGTTGGAACCTATAAAGGGAAAAAATTCCGTACAAGTATGGAAGATATGAATGAAGATAGAAAACTTGTTTACCAAGAAGGTGAGGAAAACTTTGACGAGGAGGAAAAGAAGGTAATATACCAACAGTTAGATGAAATGACCTATATTAGACCTGACGAAAAAGGTGACGAAAATAGTGTAATTGTAGAAAAAGACTATGAAGACTGGTGGGCTTTTAAGTTTGAGTGTTATGGTTCTTATGGA